>LFIK01000360.1_pt1 | contig 33965 bp, 34 predicted proteins | sample 643401 | NCBI WGS metagenome assembly LFIK01 (sample SAMN03777447, study PRJNA286221) | soda lake metagenome | biome: soda lake; feature: Kulunda steppe; material: water; isolation source: sample T5-Br brine of Lake Tanatar-5 | place: Russia: Kulunda steppe | collected 2010-07
CTACATATCGAAACAGGGCACATCTCTCAAATCCGCGCGTCGAGTCTGACGGACGAAGAGATGGACGTAGCTGACGCCGATCTTGAGAGTGACGAGATCCCGACGTCGTACGTCCCGTTCCGGAACGCGAATCTGTTGTCGATGGCGACATCGTACGCAGAGGCGACGGAGTCGGAAGCGTTGTTTATTGGCGCGCACTCCGAGGACTTCTCCGGGTATCTGGACTGTCGGCCGGCCTTTTTCGACGCCTTTCAGCAGGTGATCGACGTCGGGACGAAACCGGAGACGGAGATCGAGTTGAAAGCGCTGTTCGTCGAGTGGTCAAAAACGGAGATCGCGGAGCGCGGGTTGGAGCTCGGTGTGCCGTACGAAATGATGTGGTCGTGTTACCGTGACGAGGAGCCAGCGTGTGGGAGGTGCGATGCCTGTGCGTTCCGGCTTGAAGCTTTCCGGAACGCCGGGACACGCGACCCGATTGCGTACGCTGAGCGGCCGGAGTTCTCGTAACTCACGAGTTGATTTTACTCGGCCCAGAATGCCTCGATCCGTTCGTCAAGACGAGCGAGTACGGAGGCGAGTACGTCGCGCCACTCAGGTGGATACTCGGCATCGTAGCCTAGTGTTGATGTATCCGGGGGCGGGTGGAAGTGCTCACGGGTGTTGTGATCGTTGGGGTGGCGATCTCATCGACACTCCCAGGAATTGCTCGTCTGATACTGCTCGGCGTAGTGGATTGCGTACTGATCCGCGCTCGTGTTGAGGTGAGGTAGGGCGTCTCTATTGCGGCAGCGAGAACAATGAGTTCGGGGAGCGAAGCTGCCATTGTTGTACACACTTGCTTGAGATGGTTATTAATCTGGGTTCTATACGACGTATGCGATACCGAATCGCGGATCAAGGGTGAGGAGGTTGAAGTTTCTGAGGTAAACATTGACAGCGGTGAAATTATGACGTCTATTGTTCCATCTTGGAATGTGAATTTGTAGTTGATCGCGACATCGTGCCCAAAAGCGACTACATCGTCAGCCGTGTTTATTGGGAACACTCGGAGGATTTCTCTGGATGCCCTAATTGTCGTCCGGAGTTCTTTGATGCGTTCCGGCAAGTAATTGACCTCGGGTACGAGAGCCATGTTGTCACGGGAAGTGAAAAGCTAGTTCTGCGATTGAGACGTATGTTTCTGGGCACGGGGTAGTTTGATGAGATTGGTACGCATGACGGTTTTCGAACTTGATGATCTAAAGACGCGCCGCCAACTCGGATATCATATCCCTGAGAGCTCTTGAACACCTACCAGCCGTTCGATCAGGATGACCACCGCGAGCGATGTCAGCGCCAGGATCGTTGCGATAGCGGTCACAGCAGGGTCAATGCTGAAGGTCACATATTGGTAAATCTGGACCGGCAGCGTAACTGTTTGAGAGCCGACAAGGAAGATGGAGATGGTAAAATTTGTCAGACTCATGACGAACGCAAATCCGGCTCCGGCGATTACTGCGGGGCGAACCAGCGGGAGGGTGACGTAGCGCACCGTCGCAAACCTAGTTGCGCCTAGGTTGGCAGCCGCCTCCTCAAGCGCGGGGTCGAACCCCTTCAGTGCCGCGAGTATGGTCCGGAGCGCGTACGGGACGGTAATGACGAAGTGGCCGAATATCAAGCCTGTTACCGTGCCGACGAGCCCGAACGCGTTGAAGTAGATGAGCAACGAAAGGCCAACCACGACCTGTGGCACCGAAATTGGTGCAAGGAAGAAATTCTCGAGCATCGTCGCACCGGGGAACTCCGCGTCTCGTAATGCCAGACCCATCAATAGGACAATTGGTAGGGTGATCGCCGTCGCGGCTGTTGCCACTACTAACGACACCACCACGGCTGATGCGAGTTGCGAGTCATTCAGCATCTCGAGGTACCACCTTGCAGTGATCCCTTCAGGTGGAAAAGCCATCCCACTGGGGTTGATCGATGCGATGGCGACCACGATGATAGGGGCGAATAAGAAGCCGTACACGACCACGGCGAAAATGTCCCAGAGTCTCGATCGGGACCTCATTTCAGGCACCTCCAATCTTGTTTCCAGATTCGACCATCACGAGGATGCTCAGCGTCGCGGCTAAGAGGATGATCGAGAGCGAGGCTGCTAATGGGGTGTTGCCGGAAGTCGTGATTACGTTGTAGACCGAGTTTGCGAGCATTCTGTTTCGTGCCCCGCCAAGCATCTGGGGAACGACGAACGAACTCATTGCTAGCGCGAAGACGAGCCCTGAGCCGGCAATGATCCCGTCGATACTCAGCGGAAGCGTTACGTGCCGAAATGCGGTCGCGTCCGTTGCGCCGAGGTTTTTCGCGGCCTCCACCAGCGACCGATCTAGCCCGGACAGGACGCCGACAACTGAGAGCACCATGAGCGGCAGACAGAACTGCACGATGCCGACGACGATGGCAAGTTCACTGTACAGCAGGGAGAACGGTTCGTCGATGATACCGACCCACTGGAGGAGCGTCGACAGCGCTCCGCCGCTCGAGAAAATGATCATCCAGCCGAAGATCCGAACTACGAGGTCGACGAGCATCGAGACGAACAGGAGGAGTATGAGGAGGCGTTTCCGAACTGCATGGAATACGATGTAGTATGCGAGTCCGTAACCGACGACAACCGTTATTACCGTACTCACCACTGCGATTCGAAGTGTTCGTAGGAGTACGCTCACGTGATGGTCGCTGTGAAACACCGTTGCAAAGTGTTCAATCGTCAGCGATCCCTCGTCGATCACACCCTGTACCAGTAACTGCGAGATGGGAGCAACGAACAAAACAAAAAACGCTGCAATTCCCGGTGCCAGCAGACTTAATCGACGGAGCGTCGGAGACGCCACGTACCGTTGCCACAGCGTCGGTGAGTGGTTATTCCGTTCCATGGCTGGAGGTGAGACCGCCCAAAAAGTGTAGGACAATGGTGGCAGCGGTGACACTGGTGATTCCCTGCACGTCGTTTGGCGGGGAGACCTCAACTAAGTCCATGCCGATGGTTTTTTCATGCGCCCCGACGCGGTAAACTCCTTTCAAGATGTCCCACGATGAAAGCCCGCCTGGACTGGGGGCTGCCGTTCCCGGGGCGATTGATAGGTCCAGACAGTCGATGTCGACGGTCATGAATATCGCGTCAGTACCCTCACCGGCGACGGTAAGCGCTTGTTCGACCGCTGATTCGATACCATCCTCAGCGACCTCGTGACCGGTGATGACGGTGATATCTTTCTCCTCAGCGTAGTCCATGTAGTACCGGGAGTTCATGAACCCCCGGATGCCAACCTGTGCATAGTTCTCGCCTGTAAACTCGGGGTATCGGTCGTCCTCAAGTAACTCGCGGAACTGGACACCAGAAGAGGGTTGTCCCTCGTGAGAATGGCGCAGATCCTGGTGGGCATCGAATTGGACGACTCCTAGGGAGTCAACGTCATCACGGGCACAGGCTGCTGCGACAGTCGCGTAGGATGTAGAGTGATCGCCACCGAGTACGACCGGTACAATGTCGCGGTCGTGGACGGCGTCGAGAACTGCTTTCGTTCGTCGCCGCGTGGTCTCGAGGTCCATCAAGTCGATGTCGACGTCACCGAGATCTGCGAGCATCAATTCATCAATATCTACATCGAAATCAGGGGAGTAGGAGGTGTTGTAGGAGAACGACTGGCGGATCCGGTTTGGAGCCTCTCGAGAGCCGTTTCGAACGACAGATGCACCGTCGTAGGGGACACCCAGAAGGCCCGCATCAAGGTCAGACTCCTTGTCCCACGGCTGGAATAGTGCGTTGGCCCTAACCTCGTAGTTGTCCTCAATGTAGGCGTTGATCACGACCCCGGGTTCTCTCAAGTGTGGAATATTAGTCCCCATTTCAATTATCCTCCTCGTGGTAAAACAGAAGGTTGTTTCCATCGATGCCGACTTCAACTTCTGCGCCTACGTCGTGATCTCCGCCACGAGCGGTGAGCGAGACTGTCCGTTCCTCGTTGTCAGTGTACGTTAATGTGTAGCGCATCGTTTCTCCGCGAAAATGTCTTGACTCGATTCGTGCAGTAAACCGTGTTTCGTTCTCAGTGGGATCCCCGGACGGTTCGATTTTGATGTGATCGGGACGGATCACGACCGTGCCAGTATGGGCCTTTGATGCTGACTCCGGGAGTAAAAATCGAAGTGAGGGGGTAGCTCGAACCTCGACCGTTCGCAGCTCGTTTTCTGAAAGGACTCTCGCCTCCAACGTATTCGCTCGGCCGACGAACGTCGATACGAACTCGGTCCTTGGGTCGTTGTATACTGTCTGGGGCGGGTCGATCTGCTCGACTCTCCCGTCTCGCAGTACGCACATTCTGTCGGCCAACGTCATCGCTTCTTCTTGATCGTGGGTGACGTGAATCGTTGTGACACCGGTCTCGTTCTGAATACGTTTTAATTCGAGTTGCAGGTCGTCTCGAAGCTGCTGATCGAGATTGCTCAGGGGCTCGTCGAGCAACAACACGTCTGGTTCGATAACTAGCGCACGAGCGAGCGCCACCCGTTGTTGCTGGCCGCCCGAGAGTTGGTCTGGATACTTGTCACCCGTGCCGGGGAGGTCGACGAGCGAGAGTTGCTCCTCAACGTGGCGCCGGCGTTCCGCCTTCGGAACGTCTTGCATTCGAAGGCCAAAGGCCACATTCTCTGCGACGGTCATATGGGGGAACAGTGCGTAGTTCTGGAAGACGAGACCAACGTTTCGCTCGTGGGGGCCCAAGTGGTCGACATCGGATCCACCGATCGATATCCGTCCAGCGGTGAGTTCTTCGAACCCGGCGATCAGCCGGAGTGTCGTCGACTTGCCACAGCCGGAGGGTCCGACGATGGTGAAGAATTCACCACGCTCGATTTCGATCGAGATATCGTCGACTGCACGGAGGTCACCAAAGTCCTTTCTTACGTTGGAGAGTTCCACATGGCCCACTTTCAGATGTTTTCCTGCCAGTTACTTGTGAACTCGTCCCGGTTCGCGTTGATGTACTCCCAGTCAGGAACAATCAGATCGGCCAGATCGTCTTCGGTGACGACATCTTCCTCCACGCCGGAGGACAGGTTGGTCTCGGTATTTGTCGGACCGTAGTACAAATCTTCGGCGAACTGAACCTGCACTTCCGGGTCGAGGAGGTGATCGATGAATTCCTGTGCGAGCTCTTCCACACCGCTGTTTTGGATCGCGGCAGCGGCACCGCGAACTTGGGTTGCCCCCTCTTCTGGAATGGCGAATGAGACTGACTCGCCGGCGTCTCGAAGGGCGAACGTTCGGCCATCGAACCACGAGGTGACGGTTACCTGTCCCTGGTTGAACAATTGCTCGGGGGCGGCGAATTCCTCGTAAAAGACTTCAACGTTCTCCGAGAGTGCGGGTAGCTCCTCCCAGAGGGGATCCATGTCGGTTTCACTTCCACCCAGTGCGCGAGCGGCGATAACCATGAAAAGCGGCCAGTCGTTCTGAATTGCGAGTTCACCCTCGAACTCGTCGTTCCAGAGGTCCGTCCACGAACCGAGATCGGACTCGCTCCAAGCCTCCGTATCGTAGGCGAGGCCATACGCACCGAATATGTGAGAGATTCCGGCATCATTCGGCAGGTATGCTGAGTCGTACTGCTGGTCGTAACGTGTTACGAGATCAGGATCAAGCTCAACAAATAGGTCTGTTCCGCCCGCGATGACGTCAAAGTCGTCAAGCAGCGCGACACCGATGTCGGGGTCGTCACTCATCCCCTCGATTTGCGAGACTGTTGTGTACGGTGCAAGACTTACGGTGGCATTGGCCTCCGATTCGAAGTCCTCGATGATCCTTTCCATCACATCATCGAATGCGCCGCCGTAGGATGAGACGACGAGCTCGTCGTCGTTGTCGCCGCTAAGGGCGCTACACCCTGCAATCGTAGAGATACCGATTGCTCCACCTCCCTGCAGGACCCGCCGTCGAGAAAGGCGTCTACTGGTGGTTCGTGACGTTTCCTTAGAAGGGTCTCTAGACCCGTTATCATGTGTTCCGTTATCGGTTGGCGTATAAGCACCATAGTCGAAACTCCTATTTAATAACTTCCATAATATTCCAGTCAGTACTGGTTAAAAACACTAGGAAGGAGTACTTTTATCAATGATTACCAATTGATAACGATAAAATATTGTTTGGAATAGTCAAACAGACTTACGGTCCGGCTAGTCAACTGAGTGCGTGTCTCGAATTAAATATTGAATCGATAATATAACACTTGAGGCAGGTGTATGGAGGATTCTGTTGCTTGTGTAAATCAACACAGGCTCACATCGCCGGCCGGTAGGTATCGGCTCTGCCCGCGAAGTGCTTAGCGATTGGTCTGTTCGGTCTTAATGTTCAACTCGATGAGATTCGCCGTCTGCATCACCTTCGAAGGGAGATCTTCAGTAAAGAATTCATCGTCAAGTCGTGCTTTCGGCCCTGAAACGCTCACAGCACCGAGAGGTATGCCGTCAGCATCAAGAATAGGTGCACCTACTGCGCGCATTCCTACCATTTCTTCCTCATCGTTGACCGCGTAACCCCGGTCTCGGATCCGTTTGAGTGCGTCGAACAACTCGGCTTCTTCGGTGATTGTTCGATCCGTCCGTGCCTCGAGACCGTGCCGATCGATGATCTTGCGGACCCGAGGCTCGGGTAGGTGGGCGAGTATTGACTTTCCAGCCGAACTGTAGTGGAGTTTTTGCGGCTCCTCACGCATGCGACGGTAGTACTCCGTGCCGATAGCGTTTTGACCGCGAGAAGCGTACAGCGCAATCTCGAGACCGTCTACCTCCGACATCAAGTGGACGTATTCCTCACAGTCGAAGGCCAATTTGTCGACCTCGTCACATCCGCGATTGAACAACACCGACCGGTTTCTAACGTACTCGCTAAGAGGAATAAACATTTGGCCGAGGTCATACCCTCCGTCTACTCGCTTAACGTAGCCAAGGGATTCGAGTGTTTGTAAGTACGTATGAACCGTACCCTTCGAGAGGTGGACCTGTTCTGTGAGTTCCGAGACGCTAATCCCCGAGTAATGTTTGATGATCTCAAGCAATTCGAACAAATTTTCAAGCGAATTGATCCGCCGCGGGGACCGACCGTTGTCCGTATCAGATGGCATTTGGAGGTTCTTGTGCAGCGGCGCGCATAATGTTTGATACTATCAACCACATTGTCTAGTCCGTCCCGATTCTCAATCACAATTTTGCGACTGCTCACCCGACGCGAGAAACGAACGTGCCGCCTCAGTCAACACTGCCCTGCTCTCGCGGACATCGTCCCACCGAATCGACTCGTTCGGGAAGTGGGCCTGTTCAATCGTTCCTGGACCGAACAAGACGGTCGGGATACCAGCCGCCTGATAGTGTCGCGAATCGGCTCCATAGGTGACACCGTAGGGAGATCGGTCATCAAGGCCGCACCGCTCCATTCCCGCCGAAACCGCTTCGACAATCCGCTCGTTGACCGGTGTCTCCGCAGGTTCGAACTGGACAGAAAAGCGCTCAAGTTCCGGTGGGTGCGTTCGCAGCCAGTCGTCGTCCGCCCTGATATCCTCTACAGCGTCTCGGACCTCCTGCTCAACGGTCGCCACCGTTTCGCCCGGGGCCACACCGACGCGTATCTCGGCGGTCAGCGATCCCGCGACTGAAGACGCCCATGTCCCCGCCTCGACCCGACCGATTGATATTGGCCATGGGATTTCAAACCGCTCGTACAGCGGGTGGGTTATGCGTGAGGCCCGCTCTTGCTCGAGTTCACACAGGCGCGTATGGATCGCTTCGAAATGAGGTAACACCGACTCACCGCGCCAGCGTGTGGCAGCGTGGGCAGATTTTCCTTCCAGTTTCAACCGAAGCATGACAGATCCCTCGACCGCCGTCACGAGTCGCCGGTCAGTGGGTTCGGCCACGATCGCAGCGTCGCGGTCAAACGGATAGGGATTCTCGAGAGCTGCGGCGGCAGCCCCGATTCCGCCCGCCTCCTCACCGGCCACGCTTTCAACCACGATCCGGCCGTTCAGCTTGTCGCCTGCATCCTCGGCGACCGCCCGCGCGGCGTAGACGCAGGCGGCTAGCCCGGATTTCATGTCCGCGGCTCCACGCGCGATCAGCTCGCCGTCTCTCCAGGTCGGTTCGAACGGATCCGTCTCCCAGTGCTCGAACTCAACCGGTACGACATCAACATGCCCATTCAGGACGACTGTCGGCCCGGCTTCAGGGTCTCCGAGTTCAAGGACTCCGCCAATAGAGGGTCGGTTTGCGGTCGGAATTGCCTCGGGGTCCGCGGGAAATGAATCATGTGCCGCGAGTCGTTCTGCGTCCGCTTCCCAATTATAGGTCTCGAATCCAAGTGACTCGAACTGGTCGCAAACCCATTGTTGGGCCTCCCGTTCGTTCGCCGAGGAGGTGTCGAACCGAACGAGCCCCTCGACGAATTCCTTCATCGTGATTGACATCCGACATAAACTATATTCATATGATGATTTATATATTTTGCGAACGCCGTGAGTAGACATATCAGTTGCGACCGCGTTTGACAATATCAAATAGACTAAATCTTAAATGTCCAATATTCTATACTTTAATAATGAGTACTCGTTGTCTCGAATTTTTGTGAAAGAGCATACTCATTCCGCACCATAAAATGATAGAACTACGATATACTATTAAAAGTGTCATTTCCCCATTTTAACACTTGGTGAGGCCCTAGAAGAGCTATCGGATAATACTGATAACTGTTCTGTAAGTGAATATGTATTGGTCCTGTGTGATACCAGATCGGTGTGCCAAACAACGCTGTAACCCTGTGCAAGGAAATCTGCTTGATCGGTGGTGAACGAGGCTTCAATAGGCATACGTAGATATTAGCACCCCAACCTTTTGGATTCTTACCCTCCCCGTCGCAGACGGAGGGTCACGACCGGAACTTGGCCGCCGCTTCCACTAGTGCCGGCGCCGGTGTGTCCCCGGTGTATACGATGTCGCCGGTGCGCCAGTCGTATTCGATGAGGCCGTCGTCGGCCAGCTGCGGCAGATGGGTGTGGTAGAGATTCAGCCGGATACGTTCGCGTTTGTCGGTGTTTGCTGCGGTGTCGTCGGCAGTTACGATCGCCTCGACCGCGCCCTTGACCGTGCAGATGCCGTCGTCCGATTCGGCGAGTTGTTGGAGCGTCTGCCAGCGGTAATCGTGGGCAAGCGCGGCCAAAACGTCCGATCTGGTGTCACCTGAAGTGAAAGGATCTGTCATCATTGTGGTTTCCACCCGGCCTACGTTGACTCCTGTCTAACTCGTTCTCGTCCCAACTTCGGCAGGTATGCAGGTATGTAATACTCTCCTCTCTCAAAAAGCTAGTCTCACGTCTGAATATCTGCGCAGATTGCCGCTACAACGTGGTGACTGTGTTTGCTCCGCCAATACAGATGAACTCTTCATCGACCGACTGTTTCGGACAGAGATGTGGTTGAACAATAGTCTCACAATTGCATGTACTCATACAATACATGATCTTCGCCAGTCTCTGTCACGGACAGTTATTTAGTGTCGATTGCTACCACTCACCAACAAAGCATCAGTAAATAGATGACTTGACTTTAGTGGCTTGTTACCCCATCGCAAATATAGGAAGGGTTACTGTCCGGTAAATTTGGTTGAACAAATCACCCAGCGGAGAACTACAACACAGGTACCCCGCTTTCGTACAGCGAATCGAGTTAAATAGAAATTTGTTCGGTTCTGGGCGACCGCCTGTCCATCTGCCAATTCTTGATTGGGTGCATTGAAACCGCTAGCGAGAATCCAGACCAGCCACTCTAACTGCGTTCATTTACTTCAGAAATAGAGTTAGCAATCAAGAATGATGGGATCCACCGAGATTGTTATAGAGCAACGGGTACGACGCCTCATTTTCCGAGTAGCTTAGATTCCGCTTTTCGGAGGTGTTCGAGTACGGTTGCAGGTACCAGGTCAAGTTTCCAACCGATCTCTTTTGGCGAGCATTCGCGTGGCCAGGAGTAGTAGCCAAGGTGTTGAGCGAGTTCGAAGACTTCGCGTTGTCGTTCGGTGAGAGAATTAGTTCGGGCGTCCCCCGATGATTTTGTTCCCGATCCGCCAATCGTTTGGATTTCGATTGTAGCGTCCATTTCTTTCCGGAGCTCTTCGAGTTTTCCTTCAAGATGGCTTCGCTCGATATCGGTGACGACCGTCCAGTACTCGTATCCATCACGAATACGAATCGGTTGGTTGGGAATAAATTCGTGCGAGATGAGCGTATCGTGAATACTGTTCTGTGGTTCGTAGGTCACAAGCATTTCTTGTGTTGCGTTCCCCGCGGTTTCTATGTCGGGTCTAAAGGAGTATTTTTCATGTATCAGGGAAACATCGTCGGCCAACGGCGAGGATTGAATTCGATCAATGAGTTGGTTGACGTCCGTTCTGGTCGGACCGTAAGCAATTACGTTTGCTTTAACGTTCGTATCAACGACATATACGCCATTACTCACGAGACCGGCGTTTGTTCCTTTGGTTGTTTGGAGTGACCAACAGTCATGATGCCAAATTTTGAGGCGCAGGTGAAGCTCAGCGGTTCCCTGATTGGGACTGTCTGTCAGGGTTGTCATAGCCATCATCTATAGTCGAACTAAAAAAAGGTTGTCGTCATTGCGATATTCATCAGTTACCAACATTTTGATAATAGTGGCAGTGAAAATCCGTTCTCAATCCAGAAAGACACCGAAACGAAGAGTCAAACGACGGTCGTAGTGACTGAAACAGATGTCGTGTTACTCGCTTGTTTCCGCAGTACTCGGTTCTGAAGATGTCGTTCAAACAGATTTTTCCTTTGTGTTATGTGAATCAGTCACACAGATTTTCCTAGGAAGTGAGTCTCTCCCAGCCCTGGCTGGGAAGCCTGGTAGGGCTGTCCTCCGGAAGATGCCGATCAATCCCCGATGAAGGCGTCTCTGTCGATGAGAATGTGCTTGATGTCGAATGGGGTATTTTCGACGCGTGCGAGCACGCGCTCGACCGCGCACAACTTTGCAGTCCTGCAGACACTGGTTCAACTGCCAGCGTCAAGGTTTCTCTGAACGGTGACGAACGCTGTAAAGTAGCGGTGACACTTCATGGTTCTGTCCCGTACTTGCAACTTCTTGAATCCGGGTTTATCACTGGATAGCCGTGGAATGGATTGCCCATGAAACCCATACAGATGGTACTCAACCTCCGTGGTCAAGAGCCGCCATCGCCACCAGTGCAAGGATATCGTTGCTAGCGTCAAGCACCAGCTCTTCTTCCAGCATGCGCAACCAATCTATCACTGTCTCCCGATTCAGTGTGTTCACAGTATTCGTCGTGACGCCATTGACCGAAGTCGTATAAACCGCGGGTCGTGGTACGACTTCCATGATTTCCTCAGTTGTTTTTATCGATGTCAAATAGAACATCTCTACAGGCAAAGACTTCAACTGGTCATTCACAAGGAATGCGTCCGGATATGTGAAAACCCGTTTGAGCTTTGGTAACTCCACAACGGACTCATCCAGACTGCAGTTGAATTAGGCCACTGATTTAGCCGCTTCTTGAACTTGAAGGTGCCAGTATCTGATTTGTTGAGCCAGATTGGACAACTAGTGATTTCTCCACCTCTTCCTGCAGTGATGATACCGGCTAACCCATGTATAGAAGGTGGTGAAGTTTTGCCTACCAAGGACTGATTATGTATATGAATCTTCGTGCCGCTTTCGATACTCCTTCACCGGCGATCGTTCTCGCAGAAGGTAAGTTCGGTGAAACAGGCGGAAAAACAGCCAACGGCGTCGTTATGCACAGCGAGGTGTTCGACGTCGGAGCGGTCATCGATTCTACTCGAGCGGGTCAAGCGGTGAGTGAGGTACTCGGACGGGATGATGTTCCGAACGTTCCTATCGTGAGTTCTGTCTCAGAAGCGCTTGAGGCGATTCCTGATGCGAAGGCGCTCATCATTGGTGTTGCGCCGGCAGGAGGTGCGCTACCGGCGGAGTGGGTAGATGAGATACAGGCGGCGATGTGTGCTGGGTGTGATATTGTTTCCGGATTGCATGTATTCTTAAGTGAGGATCCGAACTGGTGTTCGGTTGCAAACGAACACGGTGTTCGACTCTTCGACGTCAGAAAACCACCGGAGGATGAGGTATTGCAAGTTGCCGACGGTCGAATTGACGACGTCGACGAAACGATCGTTCTGGTTGCTGGCACTGACTGTGCTATCGGCAAACGAACGACGACGTTCGAACTCTATCGGGCTGCCATCGATGCCGGTCTCGATGCTGGGTGGGTGGCAACAGGGCAAACCGGAATTATGATCGGTTCCCATCGCGGTGTGGCGATCGACCGCGTTCCTGCGGACTTCACTGCAGGGGTGGTCGAAGATCACGTCTGTGCGGTTGCCGAGGAACATGATGTAGTTTTCGTTGAAGGGCAGGCGTGTCTGACCCACCGGGCGTACTCTGGTGTTACCCTCTCGATTCTGCATGGTTCCTGGCCGGATGTCGTTGTTCTCGCTGATGAGCCAGGACGGGATGTGCGAACGCTTTTCGAGCAGTTCACGGTGGATGGAGTCGAAACAGAAATCGAACACATAGAACGGTTGTCGGAGGCATCCGTCGTCGCGCTTTCGACATGGGGTGAACCCAATGAGGAGGCTCAAAAGTACGAGCTTCCTGCGGCGAACGTATATCATGAGGGCGGCCCGGAGCTGCTCCTTGAGTACGTCATGGAGGCGGTATGAGTCGAATAGAATCCATCGAGGTCGAGGCACATGATCTGCCGTTAACGGAGTCGTTCGAGTTCGCGCTGGGGACACAACACAGTGCGAAGAACGTTCTCGTTACAGTCCGGACCGAGACTGGAGCGGTTGGTTACGGCGAGGGGACGCCGATTTCGCCGATAACGGGTGAAACGCAGGCTGCTGCACTCGCGACTGCAAGGGCGATGGCGGAACTCATCGAGAGTGAACCTGTCGAAGCCTATCGCAGCCTTCACGACCGGATCGATGGCGCGTTCGTGGGGATGCCCGCGGCGAAAGTGGCAGTCGAGACGGCGGTTGTTGACGCCTACTGCAGGGAACGCGAGTTGCCATTGGCCGAACTGTTCGGTAATTCGCCGTCACCGGTCGTCACCGACGTAACGATTCCGATCGTTTCGGCGGATGTCGCCAGCGAGCGTGCGGCACAGGCTGTAGATAAGGGATTTTCACATCTCAAAATAAAAACTGGTTCGAGTGTCGATGACGACGTCGAGCGCATATTGGCTATTGCAGATGCTGCCCCGGATGCCGCGCTCAAAGTCGATGCGAATCAGGGATGGACACCGGGAGAAGCCGTCGAGTTTGCTCGCAGAGTCGGGTCACACGGCGTTGCAATCGAGTTGCTCGAGCAACCGGTTCCAAGGACAGATATTAGGGGTTTGGCACATGTTCGACGGAAGGTAGACGTGCCGATTGCGGCTGACGAGACGGTTTTTACGCCGAGTGATGCAATTTCGGTGATACGAAACGAAGCGGCCGATATCATTAATGTTAAACTCGGAAAGTCGGGTTTGCTCGATGCAATGGCTATCGTTTCGATCGCCCAGGCTGCGGATCTGGAATTGATGATCGGGTGTATGCTCGAGAGTGCAATTGGAATCCACACGAGCGCACATCTCGTCGCGGGCACGGGTGCGTTTAGCTACGTCGATCTCGACGGAAACCGACTCCTCGCTGAGGACGTGATCGTCGATAAGGGCCCGACCATCGATATTGATGGCCCCGGTCACGGTGTGACGCCGACGAACAATTTGTAGGATCGGCTGTCTTCCTTTTGCGATCGCGGTCTGTGTTTCGTTGTCTATTCGAAGGTATTCGGATGCCAAGCGGTTTTCTTTATTGCTATAGATTGTCACACATGGATGTCTACATCTCGCCTGACATGGAGGGAATTACGGGAATCGCCGATCCGCGGGACGTTGCCAAGGGTGAGGCGGATTACGAAATCGGCAAAGAGTTGATGGTTGGCGACGTCAATGCGGCTATCGATGGCGCACTCGAGACGGGAGCAGATCGTGTTCTCGTCAACGACTCCCACTCGACAATGACGAATCTCGCTCGGACGGAACTCGACGAACGGGCGGAACTCGTTCGTGGATCGACGAAGCCCTGGGCGATGATGCAAGGGATCGACGAACGCGACTACACGGTCGCGTTTTTTGTCGGATATCACGCGAAGGCGGGGACGGAAGCCGCCGTTTTGAACCATTCGTTCTTCGCCCAGGAGATCGTTCGTTTTTATGTCAACGATACAGAAGTGGGCGAGCTCGGAGTTAACGCCGGAGTAGCCGCCGACTACGGAATCCCGGTGGGCCTGGTAACTGGCGATGATAAGACCGGATTCGAGGCGGAGGACGTATTGGGAGACGTCGAACCGGCGGTCGTGAAGTGGGGAACGGATCGGTTTGGTACCCGTTCGCTCCCGCTCGAGGAGGCGCACGATCGCATTCGAACGGCTGCACGAACCGCGGTCGAGCGGGCAGCGAACAACGAGTTCGATCAACCGGAGTTTGACACGCCGGTGTCGCTCAAGGCGGAGTGGGAGACGACTAATATGGCCTACTCTGCGGCACAGTTTCCCACTGTTGAGCGCGTCGAACCGCGAACGACGGAAGTGGTCGCGGATTCGTACGTGGAGGCGTTCGACCAGTCTGTTGCGATGATTCGGGCGGGATATTCGGGGAAGAACGAGTGGTTCGGATGAATCGATGGTAGCGACTGATTCAGAAGAAGCGACTCAAGATTGTTTGTGGAGTCGCCACCGATCGATGTAGAGGTCGATATTTCCGTTGTCGTCGATATCGAATTGAATTGGCTGTTTTTCACCCGTTTCGGTCATGGTGTAAAATTCACCGGCCTCGATGTTTTTGGGTATAACGGGGATATCCGGCCATGGCGGATAACCGACCTCGGAGGAGATTCGCAGAATGCCTCCCTCGTTTCGAATGGAGACCTGGTTCACTCCTCTATACGATCGGTACGTTCCGGTAAGCTCTTCTAATCCGTACCTGATTGCGAAGAAGGGTACCTCGCTCTTCCAGTCCTTTCCAAAGAGGATAGCGAGTACTCCCTGACCCACGGCCTCCATCAGGTGACCTGGTGAGGCATTACACGTAATCGCAACGCCGATTTCTTGATCAGGTATGAAACCCATATACGCGGTGGAGACGCCGATCGAGCCGCTGTGGCCGATCAACGTCTCGTCGAAGAACTGAGTCCGCGCCCAGCCGTAGCCGTACTGCTGTGAGGAAATGCCGGAGATTCCGGGACCTGTCTCGATGTAGCCCTCATACATCTTGGCCAAACTCTCCTCGTCGATTATCGTTTCTCCGTCGTACTCCCCACCGTTGAGGTTCATCTCGAGGTAGTTCGCTAGTTCGTCGACCGGACTCAACATACCACCGGCCGCGTAGATGAGATCATGAAACGGAAATGCCGATGGAGAAGGACCATCTTCGCCCATTTTGTACGCCGTCATGGCATTCTCATCGGCTTTGAATGCCTGTTTTTCGTAGGTCGTTCTCTCCATCTCTAGGGGTTCGAAGATGTGTTCGGTGACGTACTCGTGAAACGCTTTTCCGCTCACTTGCTCAACGATTTGTCCGAGCATGGCGTATCCGGAGTTGTAGTAGAAGAATTTCGTTCCGGGATCGGCACATATCTCGTCTGCTGCCCCGTTGATATGGTTTTGCAGATCGTCGTAATCGCCCATGGGGATTCCCTTTTCCTGGTAGTCGGCCATTCGGGCGATGAGGACGTGTGCGTATCCGTCGCTGGGTGCTCCACTCGAGTGATTCAGGAGGTGATGAATCGTAATCGGGTCATCAGACGAACCGAGGTCGAACGGGAGGTGCTCGTCGACGGGGTCGTCGAGGGTGAGTTCGCCCGTTTCGACGAGTTGCATGATCGATAGCGCGGTGAACGATTTGGAACAGGAACCGATTCCGTAGAGGGTTTCCGACGTCGCTGGTGCGTTTTCCTCAAGATTTCGTGATCCGAAGCCTTTCGAATACGAACGCTTCCCATCCGTTACGATGGAAACACTCGAGGACGGGACGTTCATTTCGGTCATCCACTCGCCAATAAAGCGTTCCACTTCTTTCTGGACGCTCTGCTCTAATTTCACATCATTACTCATGGGTGTAGCTTATAGTATCGAGTGTCATTCAGATAAATTCGCCCCCTGTTATACAGGGGAAATCGGGCGATAGTGAGTGTCTTTTTTGGATTACTGATTCATCCGTGCAGGACAAGCAGACCAAAATTGGTGATAAAGTTTTAATGATTTGGTTTACCGTACGCCATTATAATAACGGCACTGTTCAGATTAGAGTTTGAAGGAATGAGGCGATGAAATTCAGAATGATAATGCCAGAATTCGACTGCCTCAACGGATTTGATTCTGGGGTTGAGATTGGTTTTGTAGAGCGTGAGTAGACACCGCACGAACTGATGGAGCTCAGCATCCTGCTCCCGCTGTGCGAATTATCACTCTCGAGTATTGTCCCTGTCTTGGAGTGCTTTGGTATCGAATGCGCACGCTCGACCGTTCACAATTGGGTTTAAAAAGCAGAGCTACAGCCGACAAGTGGAGGTGAACCGGGTCACGTCGCGCTTGAGGAAACCGTGGTTTACCTCGATGATCAGCGCTACTGACTGGATGCGGCTTCCGATCCTGAGACCAACAAATTCCTCCATTTCAGGCTTTTTCTGCCGAAGTACGAAGTTGTTACAGCGATCTCCCTTTCCGAACTGACCGAGAAATACGACGTCGATAACGCCGTGTTTCTCGTTAATTCTGGGCCGTGGCTGCACGCTGCACTTCACCGACATGGCCTCCAAATTCGATACAGAACACACGGAAACCGAACCCCGTCAAACATACTTTTAAGAAATAAAACGACGCTCCTACCAGTTTAAAAGTTGCTTCAGAAACGCCGAACCGAATACCGCCGAAATATGGATCCAGAGCTACGCACACGTATGGAATACAGCGGATCTGAACAGGGCCCAGAATAACGGGGGGTAGAGTATTATACACTCGTGTCTATGTTATGCTATGGCGTACGATCCTGATAAACTTACTACAATTACAGGTCCAGACGACGTCGATCAGACCGGATTCGAACGGCGCGGGTTTTTAAAACGATTATCAGCAGCAACCGGTACGTTGGTGCTCGCTCCGAGTCTGGCTGGTTGTCTTGGTGGGTCAGACGACGAGGGTGACGCTCCCGATGAAGATCTCAATATCCCGGACGAGCTAACCCTGGCACGTGCCGGAGACGCCGACCTCCTCGATCCTCACCAAACCACGTACGTGTACTCGAGTGATATCATGAACCTTCTCTACGATCCGCTGATGATGCAGGACGGAGAAGGAAACGTTACTGAGTGTCTCGGAAAGGAGTGGGAGATCAGTGACGACGGACTCGAGTGGACGACTGAACTGAACGTCGACCAGGGGATCGAATTCCACAACGGTGACCCGTTCACGGCGGATGATGTCGTGTTCACGTTTAACCGCTTGCGGGAAGACTCCCTGAGTGCGTGGACGGCGGGTTCTCTCAATAACGTCGAAGAGATCGACGAGGAGACCGTTACGTTCACGTTCGACGAACCGTACGCGGCGTTCAACCGTCACATGACCGTCAGGCGGTATCTGGGCGTGCTTCCACGCGGGCCGGTCGAAGACGATCCAGAGGCCTTTGGACGCAACCCGATCGGTACTGGGCCGTACATGATGGAAGAGTGGGTCGAAGGTGACCACATCACCCTCGTCCGCAATCCCGAGTACGGAAACGTCCCACAGTATCCCATGGTCGAATCCGACGACCCACCGCTACCCGAGCGCTTGACGTTCCAGGTTATTCCAGAAGATCTCCCACGCATCGAGGGACTGCTCTCCGGTCAAATTGACATGATCGTCGACGACTTCCCGATTCACGAGCTCAACACGGTAGAAGAGAGTGGAGATGCGCACGTCATGAGCGGTCTCTCGAACCGGTCGACGTTCGTCGACTTCCACACTCAGTTGCATCCCACCGACGATGTCAACGTCCGGCGGGCACTAACTCATGCGATCAACAAGGAACAGATCATCGATGACATCTTTATGGGTCAGGGAAGTAAGAACTGGGTTCCACTCTCCGAGAACATCTTCGGATGGGCTGGCGATACCGTTCGAGACGAGGTTGGATACGAGTACGACGTCGACCGGGCGAACGAACTTCTCGAGGAGGCTGGCTGGGAAATGAACGGAAACTTCCGTGAACAGGACGGCGAAACGCTGACGCTCGATATGGTTGCGGAGAACGCACCATCAGCTCACGTCCAGGCCGCCGAGGAGATCATGGCGATGTGGAACGATATTGGGGTCGACGTCAACATGACGACGTACGAGTCCACGACCGCATACCAGCAGATGACCGACGGTGAATATAATGTAATGGGATTCGCTCAAATTCGCTGGGAGGATCCCGACGTATTCTCATTTATGTGGGATTCAAATTTCATTGGTGCAACGAACCGGACGTTCTACGACAATCCGGAAGCTGACGAATTGTTGACAGAAGGTCAACAAACCATCGACGATGCCGGGCGTGAACAGGTCTACGAAGATCTACAAGTGCTCGTCATGGAGGACTGTCCGTGTGCCCCCCTGTTCACCGAAGAGATGATTATCGGCGTCCACGACAGGGTTCAGAACGCTCAGCTCCACCCCGATATGAACTATATCCTGTACCATGACATTCAACTATCCGATTAAACAGAAATATTCATATTATAAATGAGTGGACTTATCAGATACTCATTCGAACGGGTCCTGTGGGCGGTTCCTGTACTGCTCGGAGCCTCGTTTATCACCTTCACAATTACGCACCTCGCACCAGGTGATCCCGCGCAGTTCATGCTGGGTGATACGGCAACCCCGGAGCGACTCGAGAGCCTTCGAGAAGAATTAGGACTTAACGATCCGTTTCACATACAGTTTTACAGCTTTCTGACTGGTGCCGTGCAAGGCGACCTGGGGATGTCCGTCCGGTCGAGACAACCAGTCTCGGAGATGATTCGTCACCACCTTCCGTACACCGTCCAGCTCGGCGTTGCGAGTCTTCTGGTTTCACTTGCAGTTTCGTTCCCGCTCGGGATTCTCAGTGCGGTCAACAAGGATACCGTAACAGACCAGGGAAGCAGAGTTGTGGCATTGCTCGGCATCAGCGTTCCGAACTTCTGGCTCGGGTTGGTTCTGATCCTCCTCATTGCGGTCCGCGTCTCGGCGATCCCCTTATACGGGATGACGCTGGTAACGGATGACCTCGTTCAAGGCATCTACTCGACGATCCTTCCTGCAATTGCCCTTGGAACTGCGATGGCAGCTATCGTTATGCGATTGATCCGTGGTGGCGTGCTGGATGAACTGAGCAAAGGATATGTCCAGACAGCACATGCATACGGTATCGACAGACGAGAGGTTGTCTACGTCTACGTGCTGAAAAACGCCGTTCTCCCCACGATAACCGTCATCGGATTGCAGATGGGATATCTCATGGGTGGGAGCGTCATCATCGAGACCGTTTTCGGTATCCCCGGAATCGGGCGGTTGGCACTACAAGCAATCTTCCAGCAGGACCTTCCCGTTTTACAGGGAGTTATTCTGCTCGTTGCAGTGGCCTTCATTGCCATCAACCTCCTCGTTGACATCACCTACACGGTCCTCGATCCACGAATTCGCTACGGAGGTGAGGACTCATGAGTACGCAGACAGAATCGACGCCGGTTACACAGGAACAAGAACAGGACGCCAAATCGGAAAGAGAACACGTGAGCACGAGACAGCGAGTACTCGCACAAATCCAACGCGATACGGTCGCTCGACTCGGTGCAGGGATTCTCGCCATCATGGTCTTTCTGACCATCTTTTCGATCGTCGATGAGTTTATTTTCAACCGCCAAATAATATCGACGGTTCTCTACGATCCGTTCGTAGGGGATCGCCACGCGCGTCTCGAGTCGCCGAGCTTTGCCCATCCCATGGGGACTGACCACCAGGGGAGAGACATCCTCGCTCGAGTGATCTATGGAACCCGCTCGAGTATGATCGTCGGCGTCGCAGCGGTTTCGTTCGCAACGATAACGGGTGTGACTATCGGCTTGATTACGGGCTATTACGGAAAAGCAATAGACACTATCGGAATGCGAGCGATGGACGTTATTCTCTCGTTTCCGGCGATTCTCCTCGCCATCGCCTTGATGGCCGTGTTAGGTCGTGGGATTTCGGGCGTCATTATTGCCATCGCAGTCGTCTATACGCCGACGTTTGCCCGCATTACGCGGAGTGAAGTCCTCTCCAAGAAGTCAGAGGAGTACGTCGAAGCGGCCCGGCTCATCGGTTATCCGGATCGACGGATAATGGTGAGAGAGATACTTCCGAACTGTATGACGCCAATCGTCGTTCAATTCACGTTCAGTCTGGCCCTCGCGATTATCGTTGAAGCTGCACTGTCGTTCGTCGGTGTCGGTCTCTCACCTCCGACTCCGTCGTGGGGTCTCATGCTCTCGGGCGCACGGGACTACATGCGGACTGCATGGTGGTTCTCGATATTCCCGGGAATTGCAATTGTCGTCACCGTCCTCGGGTTCAATCTGGTCGGTGACAGCTTACGGGATGCACTGGATCCGAACAATCAAAGCGAAACGGAGAAACGATTATGAGTCTACTAACAGTCAAAAATCTTCATACGTACTTCGACACCGAGGAGGGAGTCGTCAAAGCGGTCGAAGGCATCGATATGACGATCGAAGAGGGCGAGATCGTCGGCCTCGTCGGAGAGAGTGGAAGCGGAAAGAGCGTCACGGCAAAGTCGATTCTTCGATTGATCGACTCACCCGGTAAAATTGTCGACGGGAGTATTACGTTCGACGGAAGGGAACTACTCGCGATGTCGGAAGCGGAGCTACGACGTATCCGTGGAAACGAAATGTCGATGATCTTCCAAGATTCGATGACGGCGTTCAACCCGACGCAGACGGTTGGTCGACAGATTCACGACGTACTTCGCACTCACGAATCCGGCTCAGTAGGCATCCTCAAACGAGCGTTCAACATGGACCACTCCAAAGAGCATCAGGAGCAGGTTATAGAGGTTCTCGATCGAGTCGGAATTCCGAGTCCGGAATCACGATATTCGGACTATCCACACGAGTTCTCCGGTGGGATGCTACAGCGGGCAATGATCGCGATGTCGATTATTTGTAATCCTTCGCTCATCATCGCAGACGAACCGACGACTGCCCTCGACGTTTCCATCGAGAGTCAGATTCTCAGTATTGTTCGAGATCTGGTCGAGCAACTGAACACATCCTTACTCTGGATCACACACGACCTCTCCGTCATCTCCGAAATATGTGATAAGGTTGTGGTGATGTACGCCGGCAAGGTCCTCGAAACGGGACCGATGGAGGACGTTCTCGAGAGACCACAGCACCCCTACACGCGTGAACTGCTCAAGTCGGTCCCCCGGTACGATCGTCCCGATCAGAAGCTGCACCTCATCGAAGGTTCGATTCCGAATCCAACTAACCTGCCCACAGGATGTAGATTCGCGGATCGGTGTCCTGATGTCCACGAGCAGTGTTGGGTCGAACATCCGCCGATGTACAATGTCGGTGAGCAGTCTGCGGCATGTTATTTGCACGAAATGGAATCGGAAGTCGAGATGGAGGGACACGAATGATTGAAACGGAGAACTTATCAAAGCACTTTACATCCGGTTCGGGACTGCTCAGTCGCTTCATCGCGCCTGAAGTGGTGCACGCTGTCGACAATGTGACGCTTACCGTCGAGAAAGGAAGGACAGTCGGACTCGTCGGCGAGAGCGGCTGTGGAAAAAGCACCCTCGGACGAACGCTCCTCCGACTGCATAAGCCGACGAGTGGGACAATTCACTTCAAAGGAACCGACATTTCCACTCTCAGCCAGCGCGAGTTACTTCCACTTCGTCGCGAGATGCAAATGGTATTTCAGGATCCCCACAGCAGCCTCAACCCAAAACAGACGGTCGGCGAAATTCTCAGACGACCGATTGAATTTCACGATCTCGCCGAGGGTGAAGAGGCTATGGAACGGGCCATCAGCCTACTTAAACAGGTCGGGATGGAGCCCGAACACATCAACCGTTACCCGCACGAGTTCTCGGGGGGGCAACAACAGCGGATCAGCATTGCGAGAGCATTATCCGTCGACCCCGAGTTCATCGTCCTTGACGAACCGACGAGTGCGCTTGACGTCAGCGTCCAATCGAAAATTCTAAGCCTGATCGAAGGACTGCAGGAGACTTTCGATCTAACTCTCGTCCTCATCAGCCACGACCTCAACGTTATCCGCCATATTTGTGACGAGGTTGCTGTGATGTACCTCGGGGAACTCGTTGAGCAAGCGAATGCCGACGAACTGTTCGATAATCCATATCACCCGTACACGAAGGCCCTTCTCAACTCGATTCCGCTCCCCGATCCTCACGTCAAAGTCGACCGGGAACAGGCCTTACGTGGGAACATTCCGTCACCTCTCGATCCGCCAGAGGGATGTCGTTTCCACACGAGATGCCCCGAGGTCATGGACGAGTGTAAAGAGAATGTGCCAGAACTCAGAGCGCGCTCAAGGGAGGGAAAACACACGGAAAGACAGGTGAAGTGTCACCTCTACGATTGAGGATCGGGATCTGCGGTTTCTTTTAGCGAAGCTGTAGGACCATTTCGTCCATTATTTCTCGTATCGAATGAAAATTCATCGGTTGCCTGGAGAAAGATGACTGCGGTGAAAATCATCACTCGGTCGCTCGAGAAAAGAATTGGAGAAAATTTTTTCCAAGTATCTTACGGACTTCACTGTCGGTGTATCCGCGTTCAGATAGCCCCTCGGGGATGACTGACCAGTCGCGGTAGTGTTGCATGGGTCCGAATCCTTCGCCGATCTGGAGACCGTGTTCTTCACGAAATCCCATCTCTTGGAAGGCAACTTTGATCCCCTCATGCAGCGGCTCCGGAAGTTCCGGCGTCCACGAACCCCAGTCGGTTCCGACGCCGACACGGTCGATACCGAGGACTGAGACGGCATGGTCGATGTGGTCAAAAAAGACGTCAAAATCGGGGTCAGTCTCACCGGGGGAGAGGAAGAACGGAACTGCCAGGACGCCGAAGTAGCCGTCGACGTCCACCAGTGCCTCGAGCTCCTCGTCCGACTTCGCCCGGTCGTGATCCGTAAGCGCCTCACAGAAGGCGTGGGTGATCGCGACTGGCCGATCAGAAACGGATATGGCGTCGAGGGTCGTCTCCCGACCGCAGTGTGAGAGATCGACGATCATCTCACGTTCGTTCAATCGCTCAACGAACTCGACGCCGTGATTCGAGAGTCCGGCGTCGACACGTTCGGTGCATCCGACACCGACGAGATTCTGGTCGTTGTAAGTCAACTGGACGATCCTCACACCTGCGTTGTAGAGGTGGTCGGTCTCCGAGACATCCCCGGCGATGGCGGCCCCGCCGTTTTGAACGTTGAGAACGATGCCGACGCCGTCGTTTTCAATGACTTCTCGCGCCTCCGCTGGTGTCCGGACTTTTTCCAACCAGTCGACGGCATCGAACCGAGCTTGCCATCGAAAAATGTCCTGTCGGACGCCTTCGGGGAACGTGAGTGTGTGATCGATGCTCCCCATTGTAGCACTTACCAGGTTCACCTCCGAATCACGGTATGCCTCGCGAAGAGTGTCGCGATACTCGGGATCGTCCTCGAGCTGACGAACCTGGGCTTCCTCTATCGCGTCGTAGGCTTGTCCTGCGGTTCCGCCGGATTCGAGGACCGCGTTCATCGCGGTCTCGATGCGGTCGGTGACGAGCAACGGCGTCCCTCTCGGAAAATAATCGAACGTCGGTGTCGGCGTCATACTGGGGTCTTCGTAAGCGTACACATAATATCACCCCACGGTATACATGGCTTTGCGTGCATATAGAGCGCGTATCTTGCATGAGAGGCTGGCCAGAATGATGCACTCGTAATGAGTCAGTTCAGTCCAAGCGATTATTAATTTGTCCTCTAAGACAGCAATATGGACGTTACCGTGTGTGAGGCAGTGGCTGGTGACTCTCAACAGATCTGTGATGTGCATCTCTCCTCAATTGAGGGATTTGGTAGCCAGAGTTACACCGGGGAACAGGTCGCAGCATGGGCCCACGACCGAGATCCAGACGAGTATCTAATCGGAAGCCGAAGACACGTGTTTCGTTGTTGCTGAGGATGAGACCAAGGTGGTCGGATTCGGATAGATGAAATCTGATGCGGGTGAGTACTTCCAGACCGAGGTTGAGGGAGAGATTACGCCGATCTACATCCACCCGTCTGTTGCTCGAAATAGAGTCGGTTCGCGTATCTACACCGAGTTAGAAACCGAGGCAATCCGACAGAGCATCGATTCGTTGGGGTTGTGGGCCTCACGCAACGCTGTGCCATTCTACGAAGCGCAGGGATACGAACGTGTGGTGAATCACAGCTACGAGTATCAGGACGGGATTGAGCTCACACTTGTGGAGATGCTAAAACACTCGATCCGATAGATTTGCACGGCCATCGGACGACCAATTCAAACGATTCAGCGTGGGCAAGATGGTCTCTCTCTGCTGAACCCATCCTCTAAGTCTTGCACGCAGTTTCTGACAACTTTAGAATAGATCGAATCGGTTCGTGTAAGATGGAGTTCCCCTATTCATCAAAGACTTGAACAAGGTTGATTAGACCACTAATCATCCTCAGAATCGTGTCGAAACATCGTGCTGAGGAGCAGGACGTACTTAACAACTCTAGCGACAAGCGGCGGCGAGTCACGGTGTTGCTTGTGCTGGCGATCGCCCAACTTCTAGCGATGACGCTGTGGTTTAGTGCCTCCGCAGTCGGGCCGGAGCTCGCCGACGCTTGGAATCTCTCCAGTGCCCAGACTGCGTGGCTGACCAACGCCGTCCAGTTGGGGTTCGTTATCGGTGCGGTGCTGTCTGCAATGCTGTCTCTTACCCACAAATACTATTCCCGCTGCTGACGGACTGAAGTGGGCATGAACAGCTCTCTGCAGCAGGAATCGATCGATTTCGACGGTGAAACCTCATTCTTTGAGATGGACATATCAGGAAAGATCCAAACCGAGTTTCAGTATGCCGACTTTGGAGACACACGACTCACCGATCGACTGGTACAGATTGGGGATGAACTCGGCAGTTCACCTGCCGAGTCCATCCCGATTGCCTGCGAGGATTCTGCCTCCACAAAGGCTACATACCGATTTTGCGATAATGAGAGTGTGAACTCCGCCGAGATCCTCGCTTCGCACAGACAAGCACAACAATCACGAATCCAAGAGAAGGATGAGCTCCTTGTCGTCTCCGATACGACTGAGCTTACTTTCCCACACCATCCAGCAAAAGAGGGTCTCGGTGATATCGGCACGGCTGAGATGGACATCCACGGCGTCAAAGCTCACTCTACGATCGGCATTGATCCACAGACCCACCACATGACGGGGGTCATCGATCAGCAGTCGCTGATCGAAGACCGACAGACGGGGAATACATACGATACAAACGGCAACGATGAGCCGTTTCCGCTTGAAACGCGCCACACAAAGTGGATTCGTGGGGATAGACGGGCCAGAGCGTGGCTTCCCGAAGACGTCCGGCCAATATTTGTTCACGACCGCGCAGCAGACGACTTCTCGTTGTACGCTGAAATCATCGAAGACATGGACAACGCGGGCTTTGTCGTGCGTGCGCAGTATAACAGAGGGATACGAACACCGGGGGGAGAACACGACAAACTCTTCGACTGGAGTGGCGACCTTCCCGAGGAAGGTCGCACGACGATCGATATTCAGCAGGCGGGCGGGAGAAAAGCACGGACAGCAGAGCTGTCGATTGCAACGGGAACATGTGAGCTCTTGCCAACAAATACTGCCCCTGATGGGGCAGATCCTCTCCAAGTGAACATTGTGCGAGTCGACGAGGTTGGAGAGACTGAGGACCCGATGCAGTGGGTGTTGCTCACCACTGCATCGGTCGAATGTCTGGAGGAGGCGTTGACCGTTATCGAGTATTACCGTCTTCGCTGGCGAATCGAAGATTGGCACAAGGCACTGAAAACAGGCTGTCGGATCGAAGAGCGACAGCTTCAGACGTGGGAACGTATGGACGTGTTACTGGGTATCTACTCGGTGATCGCCTGGAAAGTGCTGGAGTTACGAGATCTGGCTCGTGAGGACTCATCGGCTGATCCAGACGTATTGTTGAGCGATGCTGAGCGCGCAGTTCTGGAAGCAAGGTTTCCAGAACTGCGCGGGGAGAGTGGCAAAGCCTACGCAGTAAGTGTGGCGAAGCTCGGCGGCTACCTTGACCGCAATGCAGATCCGCCACCAGGATGGCAGGCAATGTGGAAGGGGCTTCAGAAACTCCGCATGTGGGCGGAAGGCTACGAACTCGGCGCTGAATAAGCGGAGCCGCTCATTCAGCGAAATGCAGCGAAAGGTCAGCCCGATCCTCTGCCTCACGGAGAGCAATCCCCGAAAGAACCGTGATTTGCCAGGAACAATGATTGCTTCCTGACCGGTTCTTTTGTCTCACCGGTCGTTTGAGTTGATTTTTCTTTTGAGCGCTGATTTATGGGTAAGAGACAGCTCTGTATCTTGCACGCCACTCAGAACATCACTTGGAACTGGTAGGATTCTCATCGGTCAATACGGAGCTTTCACCGAGCACCTGTTTCACGTAAGAACCTGTCCAAAAGAGAGGATTACAACAGATCTATTCGTTTTATTCTACCGGTATTCAGCGATCAATCGCCCATTGAGTAAATATTTGCAACACGTCCTTTCAGTTGGGTATGAGTCAACATCAGCACCCCCCCAACGAGGGGATAGCGACAGAGGATACTGGCACAGAACCATCTACGGAGACAGCAGGCGTAACAGATCAACGTAGGGATAGCAGATATCGGTGTCCGATCTGCGAAGCAACCTATGATAACGAAATCACTGCTCGCGTACACATAACACGCTCCGATGATGAGGAGCATGAACATCACAATGGATTGATGCCTGAGGCTGAGGTAGAGGTGCTGTCTCAGGATGGCGAGGTTATCGACACCGTATCACGGCAACCCGAAGAGATTGCTGTGGACAGTCTGTCTGTTGACCAACTACCGGGCAACTACCCCGAACACCACAGGCGTATTATCAAGATTGCCACTCATCATCCATATAAATCCTATTCAGATCTTGAGGAGCTCGTCTCTAGTGAGTTTGCGGAGCTAGATCTTGATGTGCCATCCTACAGTACGATACACAGAGTCGTTCGAGATTTCTATCATCCACAGGCAGAGAGTAAGAGTAGTGAGAAAACAGAATCTCTTGATAACCTAACCGCCAAGCAGCAGGCGATTATCATCGCTCGCGCGGTGCTACCAGATACAACAAAGTCCCAGATTGCGGACCGGGTTGGTTGTGCCTCGTCGTATCCGGCGCAAGTCTACGACCGCGCACCCAAGATCATCCAGAAATTTGGGCATGATGTGGATGGTGATGTCCGGAAGATGCTCAAGTCCGAACTCTCAACGGAGAGCATTAATGAGCTTACGAGTCGCGGACTCGTTCATGATCTCCCTATTGAATTTGAGCGGACAGAGGATGCGGAAACCGACAATAGTGATGATGACACCGATCAACAGAGCCTTTGGGGGTCACCGGTTGACAACCAAACCGGTCTGCGCGGTGTCCCTGAGTCCGAATCTACTATCGACACAGGACACGACGACGAAGACCAATCTGATCTGGCCCAAGAGACATCAGATTCCGAGGAGTCTGATGCTGATACTGATGTGACGGACACATTGCCTGATGACGATGCCCTACGTGCTGATGTTGCCGATTTATATCAGGAGATAAGCTTCCTCTCCGATGTCATCGAGCACGTGGACTCGGGTCATAACGCTGATTTTGCCGCTGCGGTCGTCAGCGAAGTCGAGGAGCGTTGCGAGTCAATTCTTCAGATACAAGGTGAAGCCTGATGTATGTAGCTCTTGATGTACATCGAGACGTTGCAGTCTCAGCGGACGATCTTATGATGAAGCACGCGGACCGCAACAGTGTCCGATATCAGTGTTTATTCTGTGATGGTGATGTTGAATTTTGTCGATCCGGTGCTAACCAATATGAGTGCTTCCGGCATTCAGACTGTGAGGAGCCTTGCGTCGCTGATGGTAACGTCTCAATATACCATCGAATCGCACAGGAGGCGGCAGCGAAAAAGATGTATAATCTGCTCCCAGATGGATCTGGTCTTGACGATGTAGATCTTGAGCAGCGTATTGGTGACGCATCTGATTTCGTGGTGGCCGACATGTTGTCCAAGCCAGCTGGGATCGCGATTGAGGTGATTCACAAAAACACTGATATTAGTTTGAAGCGCCGATTACAGACGCTATTTGCGGAAGGATATGCTGTGATGATGGTGGTGGTTACGACCTCAAGCCTCAGCCCAGACCGCATCGAGCATCATCTTAAGCAAGTCGGTCCTATCCGTGTTGGACGATTTAATCCACAAACATGGAGAATGAGTCTTGGGTCACTAATCAGACCGGATACAATCGATATTGATACACCAGTCTGGGAGGGGCTGCCGGATTATCTCTGCTAAGGGGATCAATGACCGATTGATCAAATGTATGGCCATCATATGACCTCTGATGTCACACCAAGTTGGCTACGGCCAAAATAACGCCAAACGAGCATACGGTGGTGCAGTTATGGGGGGCTCACTATGACAGGGCATGGCCATCCCCTGCCACCGGGAATCGGAGAAACAGAAGATGCTGATCTTGGCGCAGCGATATACGCACGCACATCATCCACGAGTCAGCAATTTGGATACTCTATCGATGAACAAATTAGCCGATGCTGGGATCGATGTGAAATGAGAAATTGGGATGTGAGATATGTTTTCGCCGATGAAGCGGAATCTGGGCGGAATACTGACCGTCCGGAGTTTCAGCAATTGCTTGAGACAGCAGAGCGGGGTGTCATCGATGTGGTTGTATTCTGGAAACTGGATCGTTTCTGTAGATCATTAACCGATCTTGTGCGCACGGAGGAGACACTTGATCAGTGGGATGTGGCTCTACAGAGTGTAACAGAGTACATAGACACTACAACTCCGGTCGGACGATTCAATTTCAGGAACTTAGCATCCGCAGCAGAGTTAGAGACGGATTTGACGAGCCAACGGGTCAAGATGGGGATGTATGGTATGGCAAAGAAGCACAAATGGCCGAATAACCAACCACCGCTGGGATATGATATGCTGGACAATGGCCGGCTTGAAATCAATGACGACGAAGCGGATCTTGTACGACGCATCTTCCGGTTGTATGTCCGCGAGAGATCAATGCCTCAAGTCGCATTTATATTAAACAACCGAGGTGTGGAGACTAGGTCTGGGAAGGAGTGGAGTGGACAGTCGATTCAGAAGATATTGAGCAATGAGCTGTACATTGGTGAGTACTGTGTAGCAGGTTACGAGGACTATGTTGACGAGTACAAGATTATCGCCGATGATCTATTTGATGAGGTGACAGAGATACGCTATCGATTTCAGCATCAGCAAATGGATGAGGAGCGTAAAGAAAGTAAGTCTAAGAGAATTCTTTCCGAATACAGAGAACATACGGGGCTTGATGCCTGATGGATCAGATAGATCCCCCCATTGAGTGCCCCGGGTGTGGGGCCAATGAGGTCAGTACTAAGGCTGATCTCTCTAGTAGTGTGTGTGACCAGTGTGGTCTGGTGTATGATGGATCTGAATGGCCAACTGAAATTGCTGAGAAGTCTGAAACGCAGGAGGGCGACGACCCGAAATCCAATAACCAATCAAACTGGCAGGATGAAATAGCAGTTGCGGATGCATCGGATCAACAGTTGGTGAGAATCTTATCGATTTTCGATAGCGCAGCAAATAGTCTCGATATATGTGATGATGCGCGAGCAAGAGCAGCAGATATCGTTACGCAAGCATGGAGTCAAAATATCACACATGGACGACGGGTCGAATCTATCGTAGCAGCCACGATATATCTGACCTGTCGTGAGACTGGTAAGCCGCGGCCAAGCCATGTAATTGCAGAGGTGACTCAAGCCGACGAACAGCAAGTTCATGACATAGCTCGGGTGTTAAGCCATCAATTGAAACTAGATATCGCCACAACTGGGGCGTGCGGATATATCCCATATTTGGTTGATGAATTGGAATTTTCAGAACCGACTGCTACAAAAGCGTCTCAAAAGCTCACAAACATGGACTCAGTCGGCGGTGAACCTGCTGCAATCGCCGCTGCTGCGCTATATGTGGTTAGTCGTAATGGGGCAGATTCAGTCACACTTACAGAGGCTGGTGATGCCGCAGGAGTCACCAAGGAGACCGTCTGGAGGCATACTACGCACATTAGCTAATCTGGTAGAGATTGCTGAGATTACTCTGACGGAGGTGATTCTACTACGTATCCTAATTCATCTAAGCAGCGACTGATTAGTATGCGCTCGTTGAGTGAGAGTTCCTCTGGACCGATTGCATATCGATAGAGCCAGTTCAATTCATCATAATCAAATTTTGTCTTGCAGACAGCTCGTCCGTATTGAGTTAGCTCCCACGATGGGGTTGTCTCTGAAGATGTCTTTTTCACCAGCGGTCCCTGTGTAACAATATCATCTCGTGGGGTATCCTTTGAGACCAAGTGCAGAGCTTCCGTAATAGCCCCTTTTGTTACGCCGAGTCCACCTGTGAGATCGTCTGACGATTGCTTTCTTCCATGCCCGCTATCGTATTCTATCCACAAATTTGACAGAGCTTCAGAGATTGAATCAAACTCTTTCGTCCCACGGGTTGAGATGATGTCAACGTCTGTTTCAACTGTATCAGCAAAATCGTCAATTTCATTTAGTGGTACTTTTTCTCTAATCTTGGCGATTATATTCTGTACATTTCTCCGATGTGATTCAGGAAAATCAAGATCTTCGGCGGTGTGATGCCCAATTTCACGTAAAATGATTGGGTTTGGATTGAGTCCAGAATCCTCTACCTCCTCAATCGTGACGCTGTTATACAACTCTCCGCTGTATTCGCTCTCATGATATTCTGTCATTATGTTCGCATCTTGCTCTCGTGACTCATGCATCTGTTCAACCTTTGTGATCAGTTCCGTCAGTTCCCCTTTTTCGTCCGTAAACTCGTTGAACGGCCTCCCAATAAACGCAAGAATGAATCCCCAAACTACCTCGTTCTGCGCACCTTGGTCATGCATAATCGTCTTGATTGCATTACCGATCTCAAACCCAAGTTTGGCAGATCCAGATTGGTTCGATGGACTCAATTGAGTATCCCCAACCGATAGATGTGTTTGTGGAGTCGAAATTAATGCTTCCCAGAGCTCTTCCGGGGATCCAAAAGGAGTATTGTAATACTCAATCTCTCTATCTTTTTGATCTGGACCTTCTTGGGATAGTACATCAGTGATTATTTTTTCACCATCTAAGTCTTCCCCCGAACCTGATCTACGTTGAAGCTCACTGTGTATTTCGGTAAATTCACTCAGCTTATCTTTACGGTTTACTGGTCCTGTCTCCCACGATTCGGATGACATATACGGGCTAGCACCAAGCAAAGCAGTATCATATATCAGATGGTGGATCCGCTCCGCGAGGAGATCTCTCTTTTTTAATATTGCATCATTTGTGCGATGGTAGCCTGAGTCATTCAATAATATCTCGCGCTGAGGCCCAGAGAGCACATACCGCGAGTCCGAGATATGCTCGTCAGGACTTAGTCCAATCGGGACGCCTGACGGAGGCTCAAATGGTAGAGAGTCATAGAATAAGGCAGAACCAAGCTTTGGGGTATCCGCAAAAAGATCGCCGTGGGTTCGATTTTCGATCCACATTATGATTTGACCTGTCGCGTTTCGAGTATTTAAAACCGGCGTGAGCCGGTAGTGACGGCCTGATGTCTGTGATTGGTGATCAAGGGTCAGGGCCGTCATCAAGAGAAACGAACGCAGGCAACTTCAATTCTACCCACTCCGTTTCGAGGGAATTGTACTCGCTGCTCGACGCAGTCGACAGCGAGTCCATTGCCGATCAGTTCGATATCGGCAAGTACAGTTCAACGCACGACTTCGACAACCATCTCAAAATCGCAGTCCGTGAAGGCCTTGACCCATCAACTTCTCTCGCTGAACTTGCGGACAAAATTGAGACTGACGAACAACTCGAAGCAATGGCTGCTTCCACATTCTCCCGGTACACGAACGACCGCGACTACCGCGCGGTCGTTCGCTGTCTTTTCGCGCTGCTCCACACGCCACAGCTGTATCATCAACGTGCCGTCCAACGAAAACGACTCGAATTGCTTACTCGCGGTGTTGTTGCTGTTGACGCAACAAACCTCGAACTCACTCGTTCAGTCGTCGTCTCTGACGAGTTCGTCGGAGACGACGAGCGATCCTACAAGATTAACACAGACGATGGCGGACTTGAGCTTCACTGCGCCGCGCGTGTGGATGGTGAACACAAGCACCCGCTTGGTGCAACTGTGACAGAGGGCCAAACCCATGAAAGTCCGCAGTTTGACCATCTCAAAGCCGATGTCGAGGTCTTCGCAGACCTCGACTCGGTTATCTGGGTGTTTGACCGTGGATACACGCGCTATCATCGGTTTTGTGAACTCAAACACAGCGACGATGACTTCGTCACACTGCTGCGGTCAGATGCTCGGGTCGACGTTCTGGAGCGCGTCCAGAACGTCGAAGTCACCGACAAGAACGGAACGAGACAGATCCGTGATGAACGGATCGAACTTGCCGAGACTGGAGAGACGTTTCGTCGTATCGTCTTGGAAACACCAGATGGAGAAGAGATCGAGTACCTGACGACGCTGGCGTCGTCAGCGTACGATCCCATCGACGTGATCAGCATCTACACACTTCGGACAGTGATCGAGATTCTATTTCGTGAACTGAAGCAGTATCTGAACATCGAGAATTTCCATTCAAAATCGCTGAACGGCGTCCTGTTCGAACTGTTCGCTGCGCTAATTGGCTTGATTTTGATTTACTGGCTGCGGCAACGCCACCCAGTCAAGGGTGGCGTGCCGCGAACCATCCAGAAAGTCCGGACGCACTGGAACAAATCGCTGGATTCGTTCGGCTGAATCCGTCTCGCTCGGGTGGGGCAGCCGTCGCCGACAGCGACGGCTTTGGCCAGAGTCGCCGAAACGGAAGTATTGACACCGAGAACTGTCTCATTCACTGTTTCAGATCGGATGCAATTTTTACCTAATCAAACGTTTTTCGCTCAAACTGCTCCTTCACTCTGCTCTCGCAGTAGTCGATTTTCCGGTGGCTTTATCAACTCGAAACGAGACAGGGATTTGACAGGATTTTCAAGGGTAATATATTTTTTGTCTCCTCCGGGTGGATCGCGAACCCAACGGTAGGGTTATCGGTCTCTCTCTACCTGCGATGCGTAACAAAGAACCAGATGAAGACGATTCGAAAGTAACGCTGAGTAATAATACTCATCCCCAAAAGAATCACATCCCAACTGAGATCCCTGTCTTAAGTAGTATATACACACCGCGACATAAAGGACCTATCTACGCATGTATACCTCAGAGATGACTTAGAACGGGATGCAGATCAGATGTCTTTCATTGGCCATGAATGGCACGATTTTAAAACAACAACCGATGCGTATCGTGGCTCCGAACTTGGCAAGTATCGCTACACAA
>LFIK01000359.1_pt1 | contig 33956 bp, 46 predicted proteins | sample 643401 | NCBI WGS metagenome assembly LFIK01 (sample SAMN03777447, study PRJNA286221) | soda lake metagenome | biome: soda lake; feature: Kulunda steppe; material: water; isolation source: sample T5-Br brine of Lake Tanatar-5 | place: Russia: Kulunda steppe | collected 2010-07
CGTACAGAAAGCTTCTGGGTGCACGAGTCCACAAGCATAAGCTTTCTGTACGTTACAGCAATATCCATTCCACTATTTCTCACATTCTGTGAGCTGTGCCGTCTTGAATGAAACACAGCTGGGCTCCCCAGAGGACAGCATGCTTGCATTTTGCATCACCATCCCAATGCCCACCTCACTGGACTTGGAGGAGGCGGGCACTTCAACAACGTGTTCTCGGGCCTCCTGCTGCTTCCCTCCATGGGTAGTGGCCACCATATCGACCAGAAAGACTAGAAGGCCTTTTTAGACTAGGTTATGGGCCCCACACGCTTCCACTGCGCCACTTCGATGTGCTTAGATGAAGACACCTGTTTGCTATCTTCAAAAGTCTATCGGAGCGAGGTTTCGATCCTCGGACCTTGGATATTGCAAGAAGAATTATTTATTTATTTCTTACAATAGCAGTGTGTACTTTGGTCCAAATGGGATAGCTGAGCTTGCATCAGCATGGCATCCAGCTACCTCGCTGGGCTGCAGAACAGGCAGCAGGAGCTCCTTCACCGCCTGATAACACATATACTACCTTTACAGGTGCTTTGGTTGATCCACTTGCCGTGACAGCTGTGAGAGGAGACAAGTCTGATACTTCAATTTTGGGACTCCACCTTTTTCTCCAACGGTTTCAGGTGGGAGAAGATAACTATGAGACAGCCATGGAGTTTTGTGCAGGGAATTTGAATCCCAAATACCATCGCTACAAGGATGTGAACCCAAGAGAGGTCCGGGAGCTTTATGCCGGGTGAGGCTTGTCTCAATGCATGAGTATGCAATCTTAGTCAAAAAATAATGTATGGAACATTTATAATGGCTTATTGCAGCCAGATAATCCTTTATCTGAATCAAGCAGTCAAATTTGTGCACGGTGTGTATGTTTTGTGCTCCCCTGCGATCTACTTGTCTCCTGGCAAGTACAGGATTAGAAGAGCGCAGCTTGATATAATGACTCCACGTATGGTCTCTCACATGCGCACAGGCTCAGCGATCGAATGGAGCAGCACTCCCAGCTGTCCAAAGCATCTCGCCTACGCCAGCTGTGCAGCTGCCTGAGCAGTTTAGGTTTAGAAGGCAAGGATGGAGACATGGATGCTGCGCTCCTCCTGCTTCTATTTGGCCTTGCCAATAAGCCTCTACAGAGCGGCAAGGTGCTCTTACCACAGGCCGGTGCCCCCACCTCCTTTGGGACGCTGGTGGGGGCTGCACCTGCCGTGGGCGGTGAGGTTGAAGCTGAGGAGGGCAGCAGCAGTGACGATGGGTCCAGCACATGGTCCAGTGAGTCCGAGCTGTCGGACTGGGAGGGGGATGAGGAGAGTGCGGCTGCTGGCGTGGGCAGGGCCGGCAGCGCGGACGTGGCGCAAAGCAGCCCGGATGCGTCGCGGCCGCCCAGCCCCATGGACATGTCCCCGGTGGCAAAGGCGGGAGACGCAAGCAGGGAGTCAGCAGGCGTAGCAAGGGAGGCAGTCGCTGTGCACAGTGTGCCTGTGCCCACGCTTCCGTGCACCCCGGAGGCACGCCTGCCCCCCCGCGCGCGGGCCGCGCGCAGCGTTCCTAAGCCGGCTGCAGATGCTGCGGGGCGGCTGCACATGCCCGCCTTCCCGCCCATGCCCTCAGCAGCGCATAGCCTCGCAGGGGGTGCGACCCGCTCCCTGCCCCTGGTCACCCCGCAGCCCGCCGACCTCGTGCCGTGCATCGCGCGCGTGCGCCTGCAGTCGCTGCCCTTCCTGGCCCCCCAGCCCAACAAATGCCTCAGCGACCAGCACATCGCGCATCAGGTGCGCGCTTGCATGGCCTCCCTTGGTCGCGCACGGCACAGGCTGCACGCTGCAGACCGCCGCCGCCACATGCTTGCCAGTCACGTCACCGGCATGCGGCTGTGTGCATAGGCAACACGGGCACAGGGGCGGAGACAGGCGCCGCGTGCTGCTGGTACTTGTCCACCTCAGCACTGCTCAGCTTGAGCTGTCAAATCAGGCCGCGCCTGCGCTCCTGAGCCCCAGCTGCCTCTGTCAGACAGGCACTCCCGCCTGCCCCCCTATTTGCGTCGACTGAGCGCGGGGCCCTCCCTCCGCCGCCCATCCCTGCTTCCCAACATTGGAGTGTGGCCTCGCTGGACACTGCCAGTGCTGATACCGTGTGGCAAATTCCTGCCCGCAGAGGCCACCATGCCGCACCCTTCACCAGGATTGACCCCTGCCCTGCTTCCCGTGCCTGGTCCGGCACCACTGCCCGCACGCAGGTCCTCAACCTGCTGCTCAATGACAGCTCCACCTGCTTTGAGTGCTACCCTGCGGCCAGCAACCCCGCCCCCCCTGCCGCCGCCAGCTCATGTAGCCACCCTAATCCGCGCTACCAGCCCGTCCCGGGCCTGCACGTGCCCTACCTGTCCCCCGGCATGCTGCACAGCCTGCTGTGCGAGTTTGCCGAGGCAGGCAGCCAGGTGGCGTGGCTGCAGGCCGTGATTGCGGCCTCCACGCACGCGGCTGCGGGGCAGGCCATCCAGGTGCCTGGCATCGCGGACGGCCTGCGTGCCTCACCCTGCTGCCAGGCCATGCTGCAGGTGCGCTACCATCCCTGCCGCTGGCGTGTTGTAATCGCGCGTGTGTGCGACCGTGTGCAGCTGTCGGTCCACTGCTAGCTCATGCAAGGGCGGGGTTTGCAGCCCCTGCACGGTGGCTTGGAGTCGGGTGAAGCCGCTAGTGTGCGCAGTGAAAGGGATCGCATGCACCTCCACGGACCACCCATGCACCGCAGCCGCACATCCACCGTCTCTGTTTCTGCTCTGCATACCCTCTGCTCTGCATCGCTCAGGCCCGCTGCCGCTCCCCTTCCCCCCTTGCGCAAGCAAACACTCACATGGCCCTGCCCCGCCCCAACCTTCTGTCCCCCACCCAGGCGGCGGCTTGCCAGCTGCGTGCCATTAGCCGGCCGCTGATTGAGCTGCAGCAGGCCAACATGGACAGGCGTGCAGCCTGCCCTGGTGCACACGCCACGCCTACCCTGCTGCAGCTGCGCGAGCAGTGCAGCGCGCCCATGCGGCGGCTGGCCGCGCTGCATGAGGCGGTGCGCCTGGCGCTGCGCGCGCAGTCTGCAGCGGAGCGGTGCGCCAGCAAGTCAGGCAGCGGGGGCGGCGGCGAGCACCGCATGGGCGGCCAGCCCGGGCGGCCAGGGCCGGAGCATCCCAAGCGTGGAGGCCATGTGGCTGCCACCGCGTCCAGCATGCTGCTGGATGCGCTGCACCTGATGCTGGAGTCCGACACGCTGACGACGGGGCCGGAGGGCCAGGTTCTGCAGCAGCAGCTGCTGCACCTGTTCCTGTGCGCGCTAACGCCCTTGCTGGACGGCTTGCACACCTGGCTGTACGACAACTGGGAGGACCATTTCCCGGGTGAGGTGGGAGGGAGGGCGGTGCGCAATGCGGCGGGGGGGGCTGCCAGGCCTGGCCTGCCCCATCAGCCTGAGGAGGAACACAAGTCAGGGGTCCATGCAGGCCAGATGACGGATCCTGGTGCCTGCCAGCTTTGTGGGATGCATTACTTAGTGGCTGCAAACCTTGTGCGTGCTGAATGCGCGCGAGGGCATCCTTGGGCTCCTTCGCTGCGCTGTGTGTTGCAGAGCAGCCTTCAAGGGCGCTGCTCAGGGGGCCTGGTGCCGCTGTGTGCATCGTACGCGGCTTGAACAGTCCTGCTGTGGTCACTGACCGGACCAATGGCCGCACGTGCTTTTGTGCCTCTGTACCTGTGGCCCCCTGTTCACAGCTGCTCTCTGCACCAGCACACCATGCATTCAGCTAGGCCAGCACAGACCCCATGCCCCTCTACCCCAGCTTTTGGGGTCCACGCCCAGAAGCCCTCCGCCTCAATGCACCTGCCCACGTGTGCCTGTGCGTGCATGACTGCCATGCGTGTGCAGAGGACTTTTTTGTGGCCCCTGGGCAGCCCCTGCCCGAGACTCACCCCTTGTTCTGGAGCGAGGCCTTCCGCCTCCTGCTGCGCCACAGCCCCGTGGCAGGCAGCCCCACCAGCTACGGCTCGGTGCTGGCAGAGCACGTGGACACCGCGCAGATCGCGTGCCCGCGCTTCCTGCAGCCGGTGGCGTGCGAGATCTTCTCTGCAGGTGAGGGCGCGCCGCGGGGCGCACCGCGCAGTGGCATGGCAGCTACGTGGCCGGCATGGGCATGGGGTGCAGGTGGACACGGAGCGTGCTTCTCTGCGGGTGAGGAAGCACTGAGCAGCGGCATGGCAGCCACGTGGCCGGCATGGGCATGGGGTGCAGGTGGACATGGGGCGTACTTCTCAGCTTGCGAGGGAGCACAGCGCAGTGGCATGGCAGCCACGTGGCCGGCATGGGCATGGGGTGCAGGTGGACACGGAGCATGCTTCTCTGCGGGTGAGGGCATGCCGCCAGGGTTGTGCCCCCCTGAGATGTGCCAGTTGCTCCCTTGCGGGGCCCTGTTTTTCATCGGAGGACATAGCATTCTTGAGGTACACACATGCGCCTGAGCGTGCGTTGATATGCAAGGTTGCAAAGCGTGCCAGGCTCAGCATGTGGAGATGAGCGGTGCGTGCCAGCTGCAGCACATGGAGATGAGCGTGCACTGCCCCTCCTGTGTGTGCGGCTTGCAGGCAAGTCCCTGCGCCTGCTGAAGAACAGCGAGCAGGCGGCAATGACGGCCGCTGGGGCCCTGCCCGCCGGCGTGGCCCCGCTGGTGGCGCCGCCCCTACGGGCCAAAAGCGCCCTAACCCGCGCCAGGCACCATGCACCGCTGCAGCAGCAGTTCTTGGACCATCTGTCTGGCTTCCTCGCTGGCCATGAGCTGTGTCCTCCTGCCGCAGTGCCGCCTGCGTCAGGCCCGGGCCTGCAGACCATGTTGGTGCAAGACGGCAGGGATGGGCAGGGAGGTGCTCCTGGGGAGCAGCCAGCAGCGGCTGTGCGGCAGTGGGCGCAGCACGATGGGCGGCTGGAGGGACCTGAGGCCCCGGCACCCCAGCCCTTGCTTCCCCCGGCCCAGCACTGTGACCCAGCCACCTGGCCAACAGGCCCACTGCCCCCCGTGGCGCCGCAAGCTGCACCCGGCGCTCATGCAGGTGGCGCGCTCCAGGGCAGTCCCCAGAGCATCCTGCTGCATGCGAGTGCCCCTCTCAGCTTCTCCACCCGCATGGCAGCAGCAGGCGTCCGGCGCAGCACACTCATGCATGCACCAGGCGCAGAGGAAGAGGGGAGCCAGGGGCCGCCCTTGCTGGGCGCAGGGAGCAGCCCCGGGGCGCGGCAAGGCAGCGGTGGGGTTGCACGGCTCAGCACAGCACACGCTAGGGATGGGGCGGGCACGGGGCTTGGAGGGGTAGGTGATGTGCACCAGACAGATAGGTGGGGTCTGGGTGGCCTCCTGGAGTCCCAGTGCAGCAGCATCGCGGCTGCCATGTGCAGAGGGGAGCCCAGCTTGGGATGGGAGGCTGGGGACGGCGGACTGCAAGGCTGCGGCACCATCAGGTACGGTGCAGTGCGCCTAGCCTAGACCTGGGCTTGCATGCAATGGGGGCGAGGGGGGCGGGAGGTGCCCTGCTGGCCTAGGGTGTGTGAGTGTGGGTGGGTGGGGGCTCGGTGCTTGTGGTGCATGGGTTTGCATGACGGTGCGGCACCGGCAGGCCGCTCTGAGGGGTTGCAGGCCTGCACCTTCGGTGCTGGCCTGCTCATCATGGAGGCGCCCCAGGGCTGTAGGGCAGGGGCTGAGGCATGGAGAAGGCATGCCTGGCCTTGCCTTCGTCCTTGGTTGAGTGCATGCAGGCACACATGCGGGCACAGACGAACATGAGCGCGTATGCCCAGATGCGTGCGCACACACTGACATGGACACACTACACGCACGCATATACCAATGTTAGAACACACACACATGCACAAAAAGCACACCTGAGGAGCAAAGGGTACATCCAGTGACTGCGCACGCACCCTCAGGCCTGACGTGGCTCAGAGGCTGCGCGCGGCGCTGCTGCCGGGCCCGTTAGGCCACTCTAGCACATCCTGGCTGCGGCCTCGAGAGCAGGCGCACGCGCAGCTGGACTGGCTGCTGGAGGAGCCGTGCCTGGACCTGCCGCCCGTGGAGCTGATGCTGGAGCACTGCCTGCTGGGCATCCTGAGGCAGCGGGTGCGCGCATTGCATGAGTATGGATGCATGCGTGCGTGTGTGCATGCGTATGCGCGGACACGTGTTTTTGTGTTTGTTTGCATGTGTATGTACGTAAGCATAGGCGTGCATGGGTGTGCTCCCATACATGCAGAGCAGGGTTCAAGCCTGCGGCGTGTCTCAGCGCATGCCTGCCTGTCTCACACCATGTTGATGGGGCAGAACATCCAAGTTGTGTCTGTCTTTGTCATATGGGGGTATGTTTGTGGCTCCCAGGCTTGCGCAAATCTTTTGCTCACAAACATTTACCCCACCTGTTGATGGTGGAGAACCACGGTGATCCGTCCGCTCCGATCTTCCTCCCGTAGCCCTTCTCCTTCAAAGTGTCTGCCTGCGTGCGCCCCATGCGCGCAGGCCGAGGACATTGGGCAGTGCCTGCTGGGCTGCCTGCTGAGCGACTGGGGCCTGCTGGCAGAGCTGTCGGCGCTGAAGAACTTGTTCCTGCTGGCCTCGCCGTCAGCGCAGGCTTGGGCGGACCGCACGCTGTCGGGCATGCTATTCCATGGCCGGCCCCTGGAAGATCGCCACGAGTATGAGCTGGATGTCGCGCTGCAGGTGGGCCCCTGCGCGTATGGGTGTGCTGCGAGCAGCATGGTCGGGCGGCGTGGGGCATGGCGACTGTCAGCCCACCCAATTAAGCCAGGGCGTGCTGCACGGCCATGCGGGCACCGAGGGGCAGAGGCCGCGCAGCATGTGGGCAGCGGTGGGCGGCAGTGCTCGCCATCGCCGCACCATGCATGGAAGGGGGGGGGCTGTTGGTTGTGTGCTACTGCAGCGAGCATGTGTTGGGGCCTGGTTAGAGCTCATGCCCCCCCCCCCCTGGTGAGCATGACACCCTGGCTTGCCCTCCTTGCATCCCTTTGGCTGCCTCTGCAGGAAGTGATTGCGGAGGCGGGCCAGGATGAGGCCCTGCCTGCCGTGGATACCATCTCAGTCATGCTGGACAAGGAGCGCGTGGTGGAGATGCGCAGCAAGGCGGCCGCCACCAAGGCGCACGAGCTGGGTGGGTTTCCGGGCAGACAGGGGGGCCCAAGCAGTGGGCATGCATGCCTTGGAGGACTGCCGCGGTGTGCCACCCTTGTGTTGTGTGCGTGCGTGTGCGTGCGTGTGGGTATGTGTGATGGGGCAGTGCGGTAAGCACACAAGCTGAGAGTTTAAGTCTGGAGTCTGGTGCCACGCATCGAGGATGCGCATGGGTTCAAGCGCCAGCTCTGGCTGCCTGCCCTTGGAATGCAGGCAGGGGCCCGTCCCAGGTGCACCTGTCCCGCAGCGTGCACTGTGCGCTGCACAGCGTGCTGGAGCTGGAGGGCCTGCAGTTCCGCTACCAGCCCTCCTGGCTAATGTCCATGATTGGCGGCAGCGACTCCATCAGCAGCTACAACAACGTGGGTGCGCACTTTGCGGCGACTGGATGTGTGTGAGGGAAGGGGGGGCCCTGCATAGCGCAGCACCCTTCCCCTTTCAACCAGCTCCCTGCCTCCTTACAACAGGCCCATACTGGTGTGCTGTGTCTTTGCTGTTTGTCTGGCTGCTGTTTGTGTGCAACTGGCTGCAACGGGCTGTGTTTGTATGTGTGGTTGTGTGGGTCTGGGTGGGAACATCAGATGGAAAGAGGGGCAAGGTTACCGCCGCATGGCCTGACTGTAATGCTTTGTCTGCTTGCCGGCAGCACGCGCCGTACCTGCCCCGCACATCAATCAATTAAATGCCTCAGAAGGCGCGCAGCAAGAGCACGGCAATGCACAGAGCAGGCTCTGCACCCTTTTGCCCCCCCCTGCAGGCCCTGGTGTTCCTGATGCAGATCCGGGCAGCACGCATGGCGCTGGAAGACGCGCGCGTGCGCAGCTGGAAGTCGTGGAAGTACCAAGCGCTTGTCTCCAGCCCGTACAGCCGCGGCCCATCGGGGCTTGCAGACCCCCTTGCAGTGCCAGCTGGTGCTGTGCCCAGCATGCCTCTTTTGTCAGTCCAGCAGCCCAGGCCGACCCTGTCTTCTGGTTTGGGACGGAGGCCGTCAATGGGCGCTCTGGGCGCGCACGGCTTTGAGGGCGCGGCCAGCCTCAACGCAAAGGAGGAGGACCTGGTTATGCAAGAGATGTCCCATTTTGTGAGCAACCTGGAGCAGTTTGTGGTGGACCGGCTACTGTTTGGGGCATGGATGCAGCTGGAGCAGGTGCGCGTGCGCGTGCCCAGACTGGGCTGGCCCTTGAGGCGCAGCAGGGCAGGGCAGGGCGGGCTTGGCTCTGCTTCTCCCTTCTGTCCAGACCAGCCCCACAGCTTTTTGAGCAAGCTGGCCGGCGAACGGGACCTTCACGCGCAGGCCTGTGCTCAAGAAGTGCTCATGAGGACAGGCCGCTCTGCCCATCTCAGGCTGAGCCCCATGACGCCTTGATGACGCCACATGGATTGGGAGCGCTTGTGCATGGAGCCAGCGTCGCCCGCAATTTGGCAGCCTCTGCTTCCAAACTCATTCCCCGTCATTTCTTCAAGCAAGAGCTCATGCATGCATCAGCCCCAGTGTGCTGCAGTGTGCTACTTTTCATGCGTGCTACCTAAGCCTGGGCCTGGGTATGCTGCTGTGCTGTGTTGCTCGTCATGTTGGCTATGCATGCACAGCAGCCTTGGGAGAGGCCCCCTTCCCGCTGTGGATCCCTGCTTACTTGACGCCTGTGCCATGGCCTGTCCATTGCCTGTGCAACGCTTGGCCATCTGTATGCTCGTGGTTGTGCAGGACCTGGATCAGGCGCGCACACTGGATGATGTGGTGCATCACCATCGCACCTTCCTGGCCACCCTGGACCGCCAGGCGGGGCGGGGCACGCATGGAGACACTGCAGGAGCATGGAAGCACCTGGTGTTTGGCATCAACAAGGTCCTGGACCAGGTGTGGAGTGCGTGGCGGCGCGCATGCCCTTCAGGCTGTGCTGCACCGTTGCTGGGCCCATGATGTCAAAGGAGACGGGGTAGCTTGTCTGTTTGGTCCAACCTGAAGCCTGTCAGTAGTGTTACCCATAACACAAGATAATCTCTGGAGCACAGGCTCGGGCAAATAGGTCTGTTTGAAAGGTTTCAACACATTGAATGTGATGTGTTCCTCCACTTGGCTTGTTTGTCCTGTCAGCCGTGACTCGTACGCCACTGCAGAACCATTCCCCTTGTTGTCATAATGACCTAGGAGGCACTTTCATTGTAGTTGTAATCCAAGACATTCCTGGCGTTTGACAGAAGGTGGATTGGAGCACAATATTACTGTTATTAGCAAAATGCAGCCTGCTCATGTATCTACCTGGTATGCACCGACTTTGCTGCAGTTGATGCAAAGGGGTTGTTGCATGAGCACGTCATGTTTGTAACATGTTACAAATGATCACATATGCTTGGACAACACTTCAGGTCCTGCTCTTCTGCTCCGCACAACGGGCGCTGACAGCTTACCAAACAAAAGCAGGGGGCAGCAAGTTGCAGCTGGTAATGGGACTGATCTGCGGGCTTCATGCTCATCACTTTCCTCATGCAGTATAAACTCGAGTGTTACGCCTGTCTGGTGCACTTGCTATTTGCTTGTAAATGCAAAAAAACAACTTTTCAGCTAATGTTTATGATTTGATCAGCTATTTGTCTTTGACAGCCTTTTATCAGGGACTCACCAACACCATGAGATATAAACTGGTGCATGCTTGCAGGATGGAGGTGTTACAGGAATCCAAGACAGCTTGCGCATCGCTAGCAGTGAGTTTCGTCGACTCCACCGATACTTGCTCAAGTTCTTAGGCAACAAGACACACAAGATTGGAGGGGAGCCCGACTTGGAGAACCTCATAATGCGCATCAATTTTAATGATTTTTATGACAATAGTTTCATGTGATGCTGGGAGCGCCAAGTTGGCTGGCGCTGCATTTCTGATCCAGCACGTTCTTACTCTGCTTCTATTCATTCAAGCCCTGCCACCATACTGAATTTTGGCTCAATTTGCTTCCAGTTGGATGATCATTGACTGACTCCTGAGCTTTTGACTCATCATAAGGATGTACTTCTGTTCATATTAGCAGGTTCTGGGCGCAAACATTTTGTTTACATGGACTTTCAGGTTGGATTTTCAGAGCAGAGAGCGACAAACGGCTGCCACGTTGATGATAAGTAGCTTCCCCTTGTTTACAAGTTGCAAGTTTGGGGATTAATGGCCAGCCTGGCCATCAGGCATCAGCAATCTTGGTTATCGCCAGGGATAAAGTAATCCATGATGTCTGAAATGGAACCATGATGGCAAAAATTTCGTGCTGCATCAAGACAGTCTGGCTAGGCGAGGCATGCAGATTGCCAACCAAAAAGTAGGACCTTCATGGCTGAGATGACATGAAGAAGTGTGTTACAATGTTGAAAAGGAAAGCGAAGACCAACTAATTTACTTCTACTACTACAAATAGTAGTCAGGGTTGGCAAGTAATAGGCTGATTGCAAGGCTGATCTTGATGGTCATTGCTAGCCAAAATTATCCATGATTTTCGAAATGGCATGACAGTTGTGTGCTTATAAACTTGTTAGTACCAGGCATGCTCTTGAGAAACTTTTGCAACAAATCATCATCAAGACCAGGAGTGGGGTACTGCTAGTCACCCACCTGATCCCCACTGACTTCATTTGTTTTCTTTGCTGGTGAAGGAGGCCTAGGCATACGGGGCTTAGGCTCTAGGTGACTCCTTTTCCTTGATGTCGGGAGTGTTTCACTGCCTATGTAACTTAATAAAAGAAAAGCTTTTCTTTTATTTTCTTTTCTTTCTTAGTTGTGTAGCTGGAAAAGGATATCGAAGACAGTTGAATGGAGAATCTGTGACAGTCTCGTTAATGGGTCTCAATCAGGAAGGGCGTGCATGCAGCCGTCCATAGGATCCGGATACAGGGCCCCAGGGTTTACAGGGTTTACACAGGATACGTATCCTACTACTGTATACAGTATTACAGTAAGGCAATACTGCCTTACTGGAGGGAAAGGATAGGCATATGATGATATTGGATAGGCGTCAAACGCCTGTCCTATTATGGGTATAATTTATCATTATTATGAAAATTTATGACAGGATGTTGCAGCAAGGCCAACAGCAGGAAGGTGTTTGATGCATATACATATATGCATGTATATACATACGTACGTACCATCGACATCACACAACCTTCACTGAAAGTTTCAGCCATGCAGCTCATTTCATTCATTCGGAATTTTCATAGAGTGCTTATGAGTGCAAGCTCCTCAACATCATCAGTCCTCAAACATATATTCCTTCAGCATGCAAGCATGCCCATCACGGCGTTTTTGTATCGTTCAATTGAATACAAGATAGAATTTATATATTTAAACGCTGCGCTGTCATGATTGTACGCCACGCTCAGCGCTGAGCGTTGAATTCGGGACCCGCGGGAGCTCTTCCACCTCAGTAGTAACAGGTTCCTCGACCGAGTGAGTGTTAAAGGTACATTTGACTTATCATAATCATAATATGTTTTGAGTGCTTTGCGCAAAACAGAGCTCCCCGTTTGCAAACTGCTTGCACGCCGGCGAGCAGTCTCAGGCTGCCAAATCCACACCCGCAGGCTTGCGATGGCATTGCAAGAATCGAGAGGTGATTTTAGTATTCGCAAATGCAGTCGGCTTGCGCCCACGGGGGATGGTTCAGGCGCGCAATCTCGAGGCCCGATCGGGAGACCCGAGCAAGAGGTACACTCGAGCTCACCTGAAGCACTCGCAGGTGACTGCTGTCCAATTCCCAGGTTCAATTGCTTCCTCTCAGCTCCGTTCAGTGGCAGGCCCATCCAGTCGAAGGAGGCAACCAGGGGTCTGTCTGCAACTGCTGTGGCGCCAGTCTCACAGCACCTTTCTCCCCCATCCAGCGCCCAAAAAGCATCCTTCCATTTGGGAGAAGTAGCAGCACACTTCAAGCAACAAATTCATGACCAGCAACGGGGCACAGGCGCAGGAGAGAAGGAGAGAAAGGATGAGGAGGAGGCTTGTGACACAGTCAACAGGTTTGACCAGGACAGTGCTCGGCGGGAAGGGCACCATGAGAGGCAACAACAGCACCAGGAGCAAGGGTTGCAAAGTCAGAGGTATGACACAAACCAGAATGCAGTAGGAGCCGCCATTTCCGCACCCTGCGGCCAGATTCGCTGCACTGCAAGCACGGTCAAGGGGTTGGAGCACCTCCCCACTGATGGCCCTCATGCAATGAAGCAAGAGATGACAGGGCAGAGAAGATTCAACAGCACCAAAGCTCCAGCCTCCCGTGATCCACAAGACCGAGAAGCTCAGCTTGCCATGCTGCGCCCCACAGCCCCAGCAACAATCACTGCCGCCACAGCTACAATGCCACCTGCAGCCCGCAAACGGCATGCAGACCCCATTTCTCGACAGCTAAGGTGCACCTTCTCCCTAGAATGCTCGAAATGACAGATCAGCAAAACAATAAACAGGCCTCTGTTGCGATGTCTGCAGCTGCACACAGCATGCTTTCTATAAGCTTTCACAGCTGCATGGCTGCACACGCCCTCAGGCCAGATCTCAAGCCCGCTTTTTCACTTATTTCCTGCATTTTTGTTGCAGGCTGCTTTCTGAAACAAGGCGCAGGCTCAATCATCAGCTTAGCCAATCCTCTTGGCTGGCAATTCCAGGTTCCCTGCTCATAGCATGTCCAGATGTGACGCTTGCTGGCTCCGGCACTTTTGCGTGCGTCTGGCAGACCTCTGCGCAGCTTCCATTTCTTGCGCAAGGCGCTGCATCAGATCCAAGCTTGCGCTCATCTCATCTCCTTAAGGCTCCAAGACCTCAACCCTGCTACGCCATCAAAGTCCTGCAGCTGCCCATCGGTGCCCAGAAGGAGCGATTCTACCCGAGGGGCTTCAATGCTCATGCAGCTGCAAACGGGTACGCACCCGCTGACAAGGCTACTTATCATGTCTCATAGGCACCTTAACATCGACATGCTTGTCTTTTGTGAGAGCATTTGTGCACCCAATTGCGGTGTGATCTTACAATTCTTGCAGGATGAGCTTCCAATCTTGCTTTAAAACATGCAGGCACGGCTACGCCATGGTTGCCAAGGATGATTTGAACAGGCAGTTTGAGCACCTCCGTTACCTGAACTTCTTTTTCAAGGAGATTGAAGCCCTGGTGCGGTATATGCAGCCTTTTTTGTAACATTCTGTTGCATTCAGGCATACAGTCGCTGACTTTCAGCAGACCATTGTCACTGCCCAGAGGGTGGCAGGAAACGTGTTTGCCAGGCTGGGATCTCTAGCGTCATCTTACCTCCAAGGCCCTGTTAAACACCTGCCAGGAAAGGTGTCTCAACTCCCTCTTGGAAGGCTGTGGTCGTGTCCTCAATTTGGTGATTCCAGGTGGCGGCTCGTCTCAGCTCCTCATGCCATTCGCTCAACAGTACCTCACCTCTTGCTGATTATTTTCATCTGCAGATTGCATGCCAAGATCACCCAGGCATTGTCAACTGTTGCGGGTATTGCATTGACGACCCTGTGTTGCTCCCAACCCTTGTTATGGAATACGCAGGTGGGCTCAAGTATGAAAAGGTTCACATTAAACAGAGGGCCATGTCAAGGGCAAGTATGCCTGAAGCAGAATCACAGATTATCTATGCCATCAGTGTTTCTGCTCCATGCTGCACATGCTCACACGCATGAATGAGCAGCACAGAATTTAATTCATGTACAGCTGTGGACCCATATCTGTACCTCCCCACCCTTGTTTCAGGGTCTGGTAACCTTTGGCAGACATTGTTTTCAGAGCGCGCACACGTAAAGAAGGAGCTGAGCTGGGAGGAGGCTGTTGCCATTTTGATTCAGGTGCTTGAATTATGCATCATGATCAAATTGATTTAAGTTTATAAGATTAGTTCATTCTTTGACATCAAAGGTTGTTTTACTGGAACAATTCTAGTACATGCTTTGTCACATAAATCTGAACCAAACGAGGCCTGCTTGGATCATTCATCTCCCCCTTCAGAAAATATTACCAACGACTCTGTGCCATATAACAATATACATATGGGCCTCCTGCAGGTGCTGGATGCCATAGACTTTATGCACTGGCGCCTGCCTGCAGCCAGTAAATCAGGATTTTGCATACACCGTGACATCTCTCCAGGTATGAAACAGCGTCGCATGCAGATCTGAGTTTGGCCATAACCGCCAAATACATCTAACCAAACAAGGAAAAAGCCGATTCTGTTGCTGTTGAGACCAGCAGATCAACAGCTGGACCTACTGCGGTACGGGGGCTCCTGCCCCCTCTGAAATGACCCCTCCTGACCTTCCGGATTATGATTCACTATACGATACTTGATGTGCTCTGCATGCATGCTGATACATGGCACTGGAATTAGAGAGACCTTAAGGTTTGCAGAAAGGGAGGGTTTTGGAGATGAAGGCCATGGGATGGCAGGCAACAAGCGCAAAAGATCCTTGTTGAGCAAAGAAAGTGCAAAAGTCAAAGTAAAGAGGGGCAATGGCACGAGAACAGATCAATTTTGAAGGGAGGGGCTGCAGCAAAGCCATCCTGCTAAATAGCCCAATTGATGGTATTTGCACACGAAGCGCTTCATATTTTTTCTGGTCTGATAATAGACACGGCCATCAATTGGAGAAGAGAAAGGAAGCAAGATACCCCAGTGACACATGTCAAGGGAGAGGCATGTACCCAGCGCTAGCACCAGAAAGCCCTCAACACCTAACAAAAGGATGAGGAACAACTTAGAAAGGGTCAGGCAGGGCCTGGGTTGATTGTTCACATGCCCTGGGTTGTATTCTGGGCAAAGAAGTGTCCATCCCAACCTTCAAGGCCATGCAAAATGAAATCAGAAGCCCAAACTCAGTATGTTTTTGCCTCCTTGCCCCTTCTAACTCTCAGGTAATGTGATGATTTCTTTTCCTGATGGGCTGAACGGAATGCCACACATCAAACTAATCGACTTGGGGCTTGCTGAGGTAAGGGATATGCTTTGTGTTGTATGCCCATGATACCCATGCTAAATCCCAGTTTTGATTTTGATTAACCAATACTTGTGCATAATGAAGCAAGGCTAAAGAATAAATGTGCAGATGCTTACACTTGCTTAAAACAGCTAAAGACTCATGAGGATTTGCCCAGTGATGGCCCCTTTGAGTGGGTGCAGGAAGGTGTCCCAGTGGGACCAGAGGTGCGTAGCAAAACAGTTGCTCGATTACATAGCAGAATCGTATAATACCCAGCAGCACTCCTATTCCAAAGCAGCACGCATTCCCAGATATTTTCAAACACACTTCCAGCCTTCTTGCCTGCAGATTCGTTTCATTGACCCAATCATGTGGAAAGAAAGGAAGTACGCGCGGGGTACAGACGCCTTTGGCTATGGAAGCCTGGCAGTGAGTGTTTGTTTGCTTGCAACAAGAAATTTCCCTGGTGCTGTGAAGGCCATGCCATAATTCATCAGCTAGCCTGCAATGAAAGGATCTGTTGAATTTTGCAATGAGAAATGAGGCACTCTTGCTCGATCTGTACTGGTGACCTTGGTGTCAATACCTCGTGCCCTGCAGCTCTTGCTCTTGTTTGGTAGAAACTCGCTGCTGCAGCTTGGAAGCGGCTTATCTAAGGATGAGCAGATTCATGCCATCTGCTTGCACCGCAACACCCTGCGCAATCAGCTGTACCGTCTACCTGCTATCATGCGTGCTGGAAGCAGCATGAAGTACCCTTTGCATGAGCGCTGGGAAAATGCGCCTCCGGAGATTCTGGCTCTGATTTCTCTCCAGGTACTTGTGTTGGCACAGCACCTGCAGAGAGACGAGCTGGGCCCAGAGGAAACAGGATCTAAGCAGTACAATCACTTACCAATAATGCTTTCACATTGTTGTTGTGAGTGAGGACAAACTTATGCTCAAGACTGTTCATACATATTCTTTTCTTCCAGTTTGATCCTCCCTGCCTAGTTGCTTGCATGTTTAGTTGCCGGCGTATCTGCTAGTGTGCCTGCCTGCCTGCCTGCCTACCTGCCTACCTGGCTAACAAACACGCACATCCTTTTCCTCACTCCATGCACTATTTGGTGACACTGGACACATTGCAGGCAGCTGACTGTACCATGCATTCTAGGCCCAACGCACTGGCATTGCGTCCAAGTACACGCCGGCTGTTGCACCAGCTGCAGGACAGCCGTAATGTGTTACCAGAAGGCCTTGCCAACATGCTTCCAGGATGTGCCTAGAGTTGCTGGCGTCAAGGGTGCCAATTTCAAAAAAGCGACTTTGCGACTGTGGTGAAGGAAGCAATGATCTTGGATAGAGCAGCTGACTGTGATGGTGTAAGGCTTACACTCGGATAGGAAGTCCATTCCTACCCTATTCTGTCAAATATATCAGTACCCTCCCACTAGAAATCATGTTCATGTAGCAAAAGCAGGCTTTGCTTGATCACCAAAACATCACCAACTACCTAACCAAACATCAGGTCCAGGCTCTTAACTGGGAATTGGCCAGTTCCTTGACAAGATTGTTCCACGGCCAGCTCATTCAAAGGCCCATCTTCAGGGCGTTCCTTTCACTTTAGCCACGATTGCTCAACTTTGTTTGATCTCTGCGTCACAGCATGGCAACATTTAATTTGGCAAGTTTTGTCCATTAGCTTTCAAACCTTTCAAGCGGACATGATCAAGCACTTGAAAGGCTTCCTGTGTCACAGGAAGATAGCCAAATACATCAGCTCTCAGGCTGCCAAATTGAGACTATGTGTACCAGGGTCACAAAACGGCATAAACATTGCTGGAGTAATTGCCAAAGCTGCAACTACAGGTGCTTATCGCGGGAACATAGTCCATTTATTTTATTGGAAGCAAAAATTGCAGAACATGCAAACAGAATCCTCCCCCAGTGGCTCCTTCCTCAGACGTCCTGATGCACAACTTCATAATGTGAGGGAGCAGCGCTCACTTCTTAAGCAGCTAATTAGAGCACACCTACTCATGTAAGAAATGCAACCATCCTTACAAGGATCGAAGGATCTATCTACATAGGCCAAACTTGACTATTGCCATTCCTCAGCAATTACGAGCCTAGCCCAAATTCGCTCACTCAGAGCGCGGCTAATACGAGCCTAGCCCAAATCTGCTCACTCAGAGCGCGGCTAAGCTAACCCAAATACCATGGCTATTCAAGAAAGATCAAATGACCCAGCTCAGACAAAAGGCCCTATGTCAATCATGATAGCTCCTAGCCTCACAGCGCTCCCAAAAGAAATCTAAGGCTCAAGATCCCAGACTGGCAATAATGGGCCTAGAGTGTAGGCCCTACACTGATGGTAGTTTATAAAAAAATCAGCAACAAAACGGAGCAGGAGTCTTTATACCTTTAACTAAAGCAGTCATCTTTGTTGATTCTAGTAGAGTTGGGGTAAGCAACACCATGAACAGAGCAGAATTGCCTGGCATAGCTTCTGAATTTAGGGAACAGTTCATTTACATAGCCACAGACAGTTTCCAATCAGAAAACAGCTCTTGTTCCCTAATTACACAGGAAGCACAGTTTCATTTGCGCTTTTTGATTGCGCACGCAATGGTCTGCATCAGCAGCATGCCAACTAATTAGTTGGCATTATAATCTCGTACTCTCGTTGCTAGCACATCATGCAGTATGAGAACAGGGAGGGCAGGTGACTCCGCAGCCAAACTCAGCACACTGCCTACTGTTCTGCCACTGGCTAGATAGTCAATGCATGGTACAAGTGGTGCACTAACTGAGTGCACCATACATAGGTATGTTTGGCCAGCAGCAGGCAAGCCCAGCTCCACCATCTAGTTCCCACTCGCCTGAAACGCTCTGCTTAAAACATCGTAGGTCCTGAGTGTGCAGCCCAGGCCCATCTTCCTGTGTGGTTTACCCTTGGGAGGATTGCACCGTCTTAGGCTCTTTAGCACAACAGTGTTTTCCAACACCAGGTTTGAGCTGGCTTGTGGTGTGAAGCGTGCGCGGGTGTGGAGGATGGGCCCCGGGCTGCATGCACGGTGACTCTTGCGCCGTTCGAAAGGGGTGAAGGGCAGGCTGGGGAGCTCAGAAGTGGTGGGATCATGTGCTGGCAAACAGGGACTGCAATAGTCGCGCCGCGGAACACGCGTGGTGTCGACTGTCCTCCCTGGCTTGCCTCTGCCCGTAGTGGCATGTTTCATGCTTAAAGTTGGTGCTATTGCACTCACGTAGACAGGTTTGTTCATCACTTGCACTGAACGTTCATTAAGCTGCAAAGAACGTTCATCAATGCATGCAAATGAAGAACATTCTTTGTGAGCGTTGATGAACTGGCTTCGTTCAGCTGAATGCAGCTATGATGTTGCCTGCTGAACGTTCATGAGTTGCAGCACAATTGTGCTGCATGAGGTTCAGGTTGCAGGCCTGACAGGCGTAATTACGCCTGATTAGCTTTGTAAAGCTTATAAGCTATGCTGCTTTTGTTCAACATGTACAGCTTTGAAACGTATCCTGTGGGAGAGGTGCCTGTACACATATGTGCTGTTGCTGCGGCTGCAGCTGCTCTGGCTGTTCATGCTCTCTCAGCATCGGAGGGTCTGCCACTTTTGCGCTTCCCAAGCTGGGGCTGCATGCTTTGGATGCTGCAGTTCTTTGGGCTTGTCTGTGGGCTGTGCTGCTGGATGTTTATGTGATCCTAGGATCACAGCAGGCCGTGATGTCACAGCACGTCGACGTCTACGGGAGGATCCAAGGAGTCTATGAGTCAACGCCCTCCTCATGCATGAAATTTAAATCCTCGTCCTCATCCTCTTCAAAACTTTCCCCCCGCCTGCACCTGTCCTTTATTAGGGACCTGTCTGGCCCATCCCCCGTCTGGACCATTCATAAGGATTAAGATAAGGCACACCACTGGCTGACTCCAGCTGAGGGGGCACAAGCCGGTAAGCAATTTAATGATATCAAACCCAAAAGGGGTTTCTCCTAATTTGGGTAAACTCCAATGAACCACACCTTGGGACTCTGGACCCTCCTAGCAGAGGTTCAAATTTTCGGGGGTGGGGGGCTGATTTGGAGCCCCCCCTTAATTGAGCAATTTCCAAATCAGCTGCAGCCCCCCCCCCCGATCGCAAGGTTGAATTGGAAGCGGTCACACCGGCGAATTCAATTTACCCTGAAATGCGGGGTTGAATTGGAGGTTGAATCGGCCCAGCGTGACTGCCACCTAAAGTGGGATCTGGCTACCTATAGGTCGCTGAAACGTGAAGCGCACTCATTCAGACCATCTTAAGATGGGCTTGACCATCAATTCAATCCCTGTTGATTTCCATTTTGATCTGGCAGTTATATATTAAAACATACATGATTAGCTTCCGGTATATACTTGGTAATCAAAGTGAAGACTTGCACGACCTGCAAGTTCGTGTGGGAGGGTTTCTCGAGAAGCTGTAACTCTAGGCTGGCCTAGGAGGTGAGTGCACGGCCCGACGGACACGAGGACACGAGGACACGAGGATAGTCGAGCAACATGGCAAGGAGTCCAAGCGGGGATGTGCCTGGTGCCTGGAAGCATTGATCATCTCCATGATGTTCTCATGCCCCTATACAGCAATATTGATGTCTACTTGCTTGCATATTTGGTGCTTGCATGCAGAGAGCAAGTCTCTCTGATATTCCATGGATCCATTTTGCTGGGGCTAGCAAGCTCACTCACGTGCACTTCCTAAATTGATGTCATACCCGACAGTTGTTGCCTGTTTGTTGTACTACTTATGTTAACAACATGGCTAGAAACAGGCCTGATGCTTCAACTTGGGGCCGCTAGCGCTTGTTTTATTCATGACACAACCTTTTTAAGATAGCTAGGAGCAGGCGCAACGGGTGAAAAGTATATTCACAAACTGGCTTTTCATATGTACTCATGGCTCCCCTGTACTCTTCCACATCTAAGGAAGGAAAGTATTGAACCAATGGCCCCAATGGCTCAAGGGAATGACAGACACCATCAATAAATGTTGAAAAATTACTTGGGCATCATCCTGACCATGTGAGGCATCGTTTTCATGTCTTGATTTGACATGCAAGGGATCATTTCGGTATCTTGGTTCGCTAAACCCAAGCTGCTAGCTGGGCAGCAGAGAAGCCACGGAGGCTGCTCCATGGATTGGCCAATAAGTGCTTGATTTCTCTGCTGTTTGGTCCCAACTGCACGCACAGGATGGTGAGATGCATGTTCAGAAAAACAAGGCCCTGAAATTAAACAAGGCCCTGAAAATTCCTGAATGCAGGATCATGCACATGCATGAGCGCCTTCGATTCTTCCTCACAAGGAGCCCTACAAGGTGGCCTGATGATGAGGAGACAACTGCATTGTACAGGGAATGGGCATGGTGAGCGCTGATCACTTCCTCACTTGACCTGATGTTTGTGCCTGAAAAGAAAAATGCAATGTGCGAGGAATGGGCGTGGTGGGCGAGCGATTCCAAGTCTAAAAGAGACATATCTGTGATGTTCTTACGAAACGCAATCTTAGAGGGGAATCACTGCTGCACGGTGCATGTAGACTGTCAGCTAGCGTGTACTGCCACACGTCACAGTCCTACAGCGCTCCTATTTTTTAAGGTCCTACAGTGCACCTCTGCCAGGTTTGCCAAGGTGCTTGCCTCTGGTTGTGCAAGTCCATGCAGGAATGTGTGGCTGAGGGTCATGGTTAGGGGGTTTAGGGTTCAAATAGCCTAGGTCATTACAGGAGTCAAAGTACATGCCCTTCAGGGTCCCAGCAAAACGAGAAGCCCCACCAATAAGGAGTATGAAAAATGGCCTGGTGTGCTAAGCTCCAGAGGACGATAGTTGGTTGCCTCAGATCATTGCTGGAGTTTATTGAGCAGTCGCCTTGACCGTGACAGTGCCAGCCCACAACTGTGCTTGCTTTGACTGTAGGCAAGCCCACAACCGCCAATCGCTCAGGGACTGGTGCATCGTGTCGGTCATCATCGTCTCCATGTTTCTACGGTGAGAAAACAGTCATCATCATCTCCTTGTGTTATGTCACCATCTCCTTGTATTGTGTCATCGTCACCCTCCTTGTATCGCGTACCACCATTATCTCCTTGCATAATGTCGTCTTCTCCATTCGTTGCGTACCACCATCATCATCGCCTAGTGCTTGCGGTGAGTGGCGTCCCTGCATGTGACCTGCTGTAGCTTTGGGCGTGCCACACACTGCAAGCTTGTGCGAGTGTCCTGCCGCTGCCAGTTGGGTTCACTGTGCTGTGGCCTTGGGCAAGGCAGTCACTCTGGGCCGTGCCATGCTGACAGGCAGCATGTCCTTGATGTGCCAACGCCTGTTGCCCCTTTTAACCATTGCCGGCATGGGAAAGGTTCCTCCTCTTTCTCTCCGTCTTTCTCCATACTGAGTACTGAGGCTTAAGCACAATGTCGAGCAAAAAAGGAAGGAAAGTCAATACGTAGATGGATGGATGGATGGATGGAAACATGCGGGATGAGGATCCAGCACACTTGTGCAATCGAGTCTTCACTCTCTCAATTTCCACCCCTTCCTTTTGGCAGCCCCTGGCAGCCTGCCTTAGCTCTCTTTGTCCCCATCCTCTCTTCCCCTCAAGCTGCTCCTGGCAGCATGCCTTCCCTCCTCTCTACCCCTCATTCCCTTGCAGGATGTTGGGCTAGGGCCGCAACAGCAGCCATGCCCTCAGCACTTTTGTTGCAGTTAATCTGGTCCAGCTCAGTGCCAGGCCCTCTTGAGTACCAGACCCTCGTCAGTGCAGGTCCTTCTGTGGGGTGAGGGGGCGGGCTTCCTGGGATACACCTGTCGGCCAGCTCCTTGCTATGTCCCTGCGCCCCCAACCCTCCTTGCTCATACATGCCTCTGCACGCAACAAAATGCCCGTGCTGGGTTATACGCGCTGTAAGTTGCCCACTTTGCTCCTCCGCACGCATGCAGGGACGTTGAGGAGCCGCTCATGAGGCTGCAACTCTACGGAGCGCTGTTCCTGGCGTCCTTGATTGTTGTGCTGGCAGCCAATTCGTCAACAACCTCCAGTCCTGCTGCTGCCAAATGGGTATGACAGAATGCGAGTCACATGCAGCAGCAAGCGCCCTGTTGAACGTTGAATGCAAAGCTGCTCACTTGCATTAATGTCACCATTTGTGCTGCTCCCACGTGGATCACCCATGTGGGCCCTTGCGCTGTGGTGTCTGGCCACTGGGTTGTTGGTGGGGTGCAATTTGGCTGTCCATACAAGTGAGTGGGCTGCAGCTAATGGGTGTGTGGAGGACCAGCAGGGCTGTCAGTGACTTGCACCTGGACCGCAGGCTCGGCAGGCCATGGTACTGTTCAACATCCTCCAGGTCTGCATCACCTTTTATGTCACATTCTCCAAAGAGGACAAGCTCGGCAAGACGCTGGTGGGTGCACCCACATGCCAGCGGCAAGTGTTGAGAGCGAGGGTGCCTGTGGAGCTTCTGTCAGGCTTGCCAGGGCCCACACCGCCTCTAGTGAATGCCAAAGATGACAGGGCTAGCCATCGGGTGTCTGTTAAGGCCCTTCAGCTCAATCGGAGCTGCCAAGGGCAGCAGGCGCAGGGCAGGCTAGACATCACAGTTGGCCTGGAGCAATGCCAAATTAACTTCAAGCCTGCTGTTCCAACAAGTGGGCAAACCTAAGGCTTTTGCTGCAGTGCGGGTTCCTAGTGTGCATCCTGCAATGCATCCCCTCTACCTGCAGGGCAGCGTGCTTCCCCGCCCTGAGCTCCCCCCTACTGCACGGCTTGTCATGGATGTCTGCCATGCTGCCCCTGCCTTTTTTGGGGCCCCGATGCCTGCGCTGCCTTCTCTGCTCTCTGAATATGGCTCTCATGGCTATAAATACAGCTTCCATTGCTCTGTGCATTGCTGCAGAGATTTGTCTGCTCCTACTGGTTGGACGTGCTCACAAATATGATTGGCATGGTTACATGCATGGTGAGTTGAGCGTGTGTCTGAGCCAGAGTGCCATACCCCATTTAAGATTTTTTGTCTTGCCCAGCATGTGCATGCACAGGAGGGGATCTCCACAAAATTTGTGCTCATGCCATTGCCTAGTAATGTGGCTCGTTTGAAACTTAGGGTGAACATATGGGCAGATCGCCCAGGGAGTCCTAGGATGGTAGGCAGATCATGGAAGAGCAGCCACAGGCGCTGCTCCTTCCCATCCTGGGATTTGATAGGCAAAGCTGCCTAATGTGGGGTTGAAGTATGGCTGGGATTTTTTAGTGGCAATGCGGATCACTGAAAGCACCAGGCTATATCATGTTCTCTGCTTTGTGCTTGCTATTGATATTACCAGACTTTTGAAACGATGGGATGAAGGTGCAGTGGTTCAAATATTCTTTGTTCTGGCTTATTAATTGTCTTAGCAGGGTTGGTCGTACATTTATTGCTCTAAACGAAAAAAATCTGGTCCATTGGCCTCTGGGGGTCTGGGTCCATAGGGCGAGCTCTGAAATCGGTTTCTTTCATTTCCCTGGGTGTAAGTTCTGAAGCGGATGTTTCTGTGCGTGCACCTATGATTGAGGCATGAAGTTTGAGCAAGGGCCTGGAAGCAGAGTTCCTGGTGCACAGAACGCGAGGCAAAGCGTGGCGTGAAGTGCATGTACAGACGAAATGGGCCGGAGACATGGACTTGTCTGGAGGATTTGAAACATAGTTTGGGGGCAGCGAGACCTGGAGAATGCGGCTATTTGATTATTATGAAGCAGCCGAGGCCTGGATGAGGGTGATTTTCATGCAAAAGCATGCTGTACACTCAGCAATTGCTTGACATAAATAGAAAAATCCTTGTCATTTTTATGGATATTTGTGGCATATGTGTGAAGTTGGCTTAAGAGAGTGATTTAAAATTGGCTCCCTGACACCCATGAGCAGGCAGCCCAGCAAATCATAAAGGAGATAGTCAAAGGTCAATGCTGAGTTTTGGAGGCAATTCAGTGGAGTGCCAAACCTTGTTCTCAATACGCTTCTTAGGCAAGGTTGAGGTGGATACGCATGGGTTCATGCAACATGCCTCCTGAAAGGAGGCGCCTACAAGCTCTCCCTTCACGCTTCAGCCTAATTGTGAACACTCCACGCTGCTCGCTGAGTGTTTTTACAGGAACTGACGTCAGCTGCGTTCTTTTCTACAAATTCGTTCTCCTCAACATTGATTTAACACAGTTATCCACAATAACATTAGCAAACATTAATCTTAAAGCAACAGCCCAAATGAAAAACTTGGAGCACCTAGGTGGCTACACGTGCGCTCCCACTCCCATCCTGCTTCCAGCCCATAGCAGGCACATCCTGCTTGTCCGATGCATCATGTGTTTGTATGCAGGGGGGGGGGAGAGGCGTTTTGGGTGTGGGTGTCTTTGTTGTGTGGGTGTATGTGTGTGGGTTCAGGTGTGAGTTCAGGTGTAGGTGTGTGTTTGTGTGTGTCTTCGTTGGGGGGGTGGAATGTGGGTGTGCATGTGCGTGTGTGTTAGGGTGTTAGTGGGTAAGCACAGCAGTGTTTAATCAGGAATCTGTGATGCCTTTTGGTTTGGATTGAATTGGCTTATGGTTGTGGTTGCTTGCACAACGCCAACCTAACTGTTTTTTTGGAATTCAATCACCAATTAAAGTGCTTCCCCCAGAAACTTGGGCATTCTATCTACTAAAACGTTTCAACGGTCATGTATTTTTTTCGCAATTGATGTTTTGCTAAAGCCTGAAAACATGTCTTCGCACTCTACAAGAGAAACACTGCATTGGGAGCATTGTCTCCCCTGGCCTCATGACTGACTTCCATGGTGTTAACAGCGTTTATGCCTACAATTCAAGCCGATAAGTTGAATCAGCACTATAACTCAAGGAGTGGAAATTCAGGGTGTTCATGTTGCACAGCATGGCGTACAGCCTGCCATACAATTTGCGCTACAAATGGAGGGCCTCGAGGCTGTGGGCATGCAGCTAGTTGGGGGAAAGGTGCACATACATGGTTGCCCGGGCACGTATAACAGCTCACCGACACGCGTGTAGGATGCAACATGCATATCCTAGAAGGATGCCGAATCCCTGCAACTCATTCATTCACTCATATGCGCAGATTTGCATGCAGACCCACTCCCATCCGTCTGTCTAGCAAAGTGTCTGTTTGCTGTCAAACGGTGTCTATGTCTAGGCTTCCCTGTGTGCATGAACTTTGACCTCTGTTCCTGGGCAAAACACATTTGCCATTCATTTGTTGACATAAATGTAGTGTCTCACAGTTCTCGTTGTACACATAGGTTCTGCTATTTCTCATGGCCATGCCACGGCCAACTGCTGCTTTAGGATAGGGAGCTGCCCTAGGCTGAGGCTGCATGGTTTGGCTATCTCTTCTCCATACTTCAGCATTGGGATGAGCAGACTGAGTTGGGCCCCTGGGCTGGCATGGTAGCCTGGCTGCAGGCTTGCACAGCCTCTGGTACCTTAACCTGGCTTTATTCTGTCCCTTTTGACAAAGCTTCGGTGAGGTTTTCCGTTCTATGCCTCACATTTTGAAGGAGTGAATATGCAATAAGATATGCACTTATTAAGCAAAAAACAGTATCAGGAATAATTCATTGATGTGGAAGTTGTCTGGCGAGACCTCATGGTTGGAATTCCAAAAAAAGGTGGGCAATCATGCACCCCGTTCCTCTTTTCATAGATCTTTGGCGATACAGAATTTTGAATGTGAAATGCAGGAGGGAGGATTAAGTGTAACTTTTGATAGCAAGCGTACCTCAATAACAATAACTTTCCAGAATCCTAACGTCAAGGGCTTTAGATGAGCAAGTATGGGTCAAAATAAGAAAATTTTGAGGGATCAAGTTTTCTGGAACCCCTTTCCAAACATTTCATGGGAACTTATTTATGATTGTAGATATACCAGCAGATCCCTCAGTTCAAGCTCAGTCAATCGGCACCCTTTTTGAATAAATTCAGCAATTGCTTCTATGTGCATGCCTACAAGCCAGAGCCGCGCGTGCATGGGTGTGGGCCGCAGGTGTGTGAAGCCAATGCGGCAGCACATCGCTCTTAAAGTTGCAGAATATTATCAACACAAGATGCACGATGGAAAGCTGAAGATAGGAAAGCAATCTGTGGGCGCTGAAGGCTACTTTTGGGTGCCTGGCAAGTAGTGTATGCAAGAAGGTCTGCATTGCAGTTTTTCCTCATCACTCTGCAGCTAGTCAATCTTTGGTTGTGGTGAGTATGCAAATCAATGAAGGATGAAGGATTATAAAATGGAGCAAAATGGTACCCTTTTTCTTCTGGGTGGGGGCACCAGAAGGGGGGAACAGGGGGTGGTTGGTGGTTCAGGGGGATCCAGCCCAAAAAAGGGCATGCCTTATTTCAAAGGAAGTTTTCTCCCTGTATTACCACTGTATTACTCAGAAAATATTTCCACGTGACTGCGGCCGAAGCATTCAAATGTAAGGGCCAAGGTCGGGGAGTTGGAGGGGAGTCTGCATACCCTCATCAGCCTCCTAGCTACCTCTATCCACAACTGTACATCCTTGCATTTATATGCACTTTCATGTGGGCAGGACAGGAATGCTCTCTTTTGCAAGGATGTCAATATTGCCGGTTTGGGAGATCCCCGGCGTTAAAATTTTGTTCAATTTGTATTTTTACGATCGTTGAATTGACATGGCAAAAACAGAAGCTAGGCCAGGCGGGTCAGGGGAAGACCAACTACCCCCCCAACTGATCAGTTCATGAGTCATGCACTTCAATTGACCTATGTGGCCATTACAAATATAGTGCCTCCATCTTAGGGCCCTGAATGGGACCAATTTATCATTCTAGCCCCGACTAGGTCGTGAACGGGACTAGGTCGAAGGGGGAGTGCAAGGTGCAGTGCAAGCAATGATTGCACTGAGTTTACTTGAGGTGCCTGCAGCATCAGGGGCCACTACCGTACACTCCTCCCCTGCCTGTGGTGTCAACCAGTTTGAGAAAGTGCCAGCAGAATGCTAACATTGATGCAGTGGGAGCATAAGGAGAGGGTGCACTGAAAACAGGAGAGTGTCCCTGAGCATGTCTGTGGCAGCCAGGCTCCCCTGTGCAACGTCGAATTGTAACCCGTACTTAAAACGGCATTTTGTTCCCATTGCGAATTTGAGCCATTTTCGTTCCCAGCAAAAAAACTCAAAAATTTGATGTTTACAACCTTGCTCTTTTGTGCACAGCAACAGCCAAATTGCTTGGCCACATCATGTGCGAGCTGGTGTGGCTGTACCAACCTGTGCTTGGCTTAGGGCACCCAGGCCCCGTAGCAGGTGGCTCAGGCACCAGCACGGGAGGTATCCAGTGACAATGAGAGCCAGGGCAGTGATCAAGGGACAGCAGAATACCGCAGCAGTCACAGCTGCAGGAGGAGTAGGAGGAACAAGTGACGAGCTCTTCGCCCTATCCTGCATTGAAAACAGCCCCAACAGACTTTTGAATCTGAAATTTGGACTCGGGTCCCGAACTGTGCCTGTTTGGGGCCAAACGGTCAAGAGAGCCGCCTGTTGGGGCTCCCCAAGCCTTGCTTGCTTGAATGAGCTCAGTTTCTGCCAGTTTCCAGCTATCATATCTCTGATTCAGGACACTTTAGGTTGCACCTTGGTGGGCCAATAATGAGTGTGCTTGCGCAAAAAGTGCAGCCATTGGGCCCCAGAAAAGTTTGGCGGAAGGATCCCCCTTGTATGGCCTTGTTGACGTTCCTCCCCTGACTTTGCCCCCCATCAGCAGAAAGCCTGGTAGAGCCACTTCTCAAAAAATCTTCCATAGCAAAGCAAAGTTACAGGCCAATCTGCGCACTACCAAACACCCATCAATAAAGGTTGTGCTTCCCGTGTGTCAGCTAACGTGTGGGTGCTCACACATACGCAGCGCGCAGACGTATGCACTAGAGCCAGCCTGAACACTAGTAGGGCACGGCCTTTTGGTTACAATAGCTTCTCCAACATCATAGGATGCTAACATGCCATCCTCTATGTATTCTGCTGCTTGCTATAGGTTGTTGCAGACATGAGGGTCAGAACCTGGATACTTTTCTTAGGCATGCATGCCTCCGCGGGAGTCCCTTTCTACATCTTTGTCATGGGATACAGCCTCCCTCTTGCGTTCTTCAAGGTATGTGCAAGCACAGAAGGCCCCAGGGAGGTGCAAGCACATCCTGCACGTCTTACCAAAATAGAAGAGCAGCTGCTCACTGGAATCGCAGCGCGCTGTCAGAAGCTGCTGACTGGAGGTAGAATACGCTAACAGTATTGTTGTTGCACATAAGAGCTTGTTCATCTGTCTCTGTCTAGCGCACCCACAAGGCTGGGCAGGCTTGCCCTGCACATCAAACTTACGCGTAAAGGTGGCACCTGGCAGAGTCATGATGTGGGATCAAACTGGGACGACACCCATGCTGCAGTGCCATCCTGATGATGACCTGCCACTTTTGTCCAAGGCCGCTTGCTCACTTACCAGACAGTGTGGCTGTGCACCCCTTTCTGGAACCAGCTTGTTGCGCGCCAAGCAGAGTTACCTTACTGCATGCCACTTGCCTGTCCTGCGGCGCAGGCTTTCCTCGTTCACGGACTCAACCTCGTCGCATACAGCGTGCTCGAGCAGCCCAAGTGCGCAGCTTTTACCCGCCACCTGGCTAGGACGCGCGGGCACATTGGGGACGTATCCAAGGAACACAAGGGGCAGCCTGGGGCAGCAGCACCCTCCGCAGGCACCCTACCCCTGCGGGCACCTGCGCCCAAGCAAGCTGGGCCTTGTGCAAACCAGGCCGCCACAGCAGCAGCAGTATGGCCAGGCTTGGAATGCATGCCTGCCAAACTGCATGCAGCCAAGCACCTGCCTGACGGAGACGGCCTCAGAGATCTTGAGGCTTCAAGGCCCCTTAACGCGCTGGCCAGTCAAACACTGCAGCCCAAGAAGGCTCTGGCCTACGTGTCAGCGCTGCGCAAGCAAGACGTAAGTCTGCTGGCCTGGATTGTGCAGGCACATCATGGAATCATTTTGAATAAGGCTTACCAAGGGGAACAGTATTGGGAGCACTAGGGTTTACTAAAGGGCCTGGAGGAACTCTACAGGGCTCCTCCCGGAAGAGGGTTAATGGATAGGGGTTACTGCCTGGACGTTTGCGCCAACATGAACAGCTGCCTTATCTTGGCTACTTCTGATGATTGCCTCGTCTTCTTGTAAGAGCACAAGATTTCATGAGGCAAGCAGGGTGTGGTCATGGCAGCACTGGCCACGGGCTGTGCCATTCATTTGTGTTCGAATACCACATGCAAAGCACATCGTTTGCACGCGCCTCAGCCCCTCACACCCTGGAAGCGTGTAGTGCAGCTGCAGACCTCATTCCGAGCAGGCACCCTCTGTGCTGTCGATGTTCAGGTGTTCATCAAGCTGCTCACCAAACTAGGTCCAGAGGTCCTTCAAAATGGGCCTGACATCCAGCTTTCCAAGGCCTTCTCTTCAAGGTATGTGCTCGAGCTGTGGGGATCTTGCTTGAGAACAGCCTTAGGCACTTGCACAGGCCCTACGGGCTGCTGCAGCAGCAGGCCAAGGGAGCACAGGAGCAGGATCCGCGCGCCTAAGTATGAGGAGCACAGTGGCTGTGCTCCCGCTGGTGTTGCAAGGCTCCCTCCCCTAGAAGTGGTTGCCCTCCATGGTTCGGATTTATTGAATCGCTGTGCTTCCTCGGCATGCTTTTGTGCTCCTCAAGCGCTTTGCGGGCTGTGCTGCGCCCCAGGTGCCCAAGCCAGGTCATCACAGGCGCCGCCGCATGCCGTGGCTGCATCATGCTCAGCATCAACACGTGCGAGGTGCTGCAGCTCGCTCAGGGCAACCCTGATGCACAAGGCAACTCTGGTGGAGAGGTTTCGGCAAAGGATGCCATTCTGGAATGGCTGCAACACTCAGGGCTGGAGGGTGTGCTTGAGGATGGCGCGGTCATAGTGGTCCAGGTGCGGGCAGCCAGGCTGAGGCTGTGCTGGAGACAGAGCAGCCTCCTGACACAGCCACATTGCTGAGGATGTGCAGTGGGTGGCACAGTCGTGGAAGTCCAGGCGCACACAGTGGGTGGCACGGTCATGTGGTCCGGGCACGGGCAGTGGGAGCGGCATGCAAAGCAGCGGCATGTGCTGCCTGGCTGATGCCAACCAAGCTGCTGTTCACAATGCAATCAAGGGTTACAAAGCTTGACCTGCCGAGCAAGGGCAGCTTGGCTGGAGTCTATCAGGCCTGCAAAGACCTTGACCTAGAAAAGAGGTAAGTTGGTGTCTGAGGGATGAAAGAGGGCGCTGATCGGTTTGCAAAGCACCAAAAGTCAAAAGCTCTTGTGATGAAAAATTGAATTAATGCATGGGCAAGACTGCATTGGCCCTTTTGCAACTCGCTGGACAGCCCACGAGTGGGTGTCCATCCTCTGCAGAGCTTGCTCTGTGCTCACAAGCTGCGCCAACAAGGTTTTGAAAGGTCATAAGGATAAGCCTTCAGTATAGAAATTGTGACTAATAGGCTGCACATGGAACGCAATGCAAGAAAAATGATACGCTCTTGTTGTAGCACCATTAACGTGCTGCACTTACAAGAAAAAAGCTTGAAAGGGGGGGGGAAGGTGCATCATTGTGTTGGACACTGCAGCACTGGATGGAACCAGTCAACATTCTTAAGCATCTTTCAGGACCATTTGACCGCATCAAATCAAAGGGGGGATCCACTTAAATGAAAGCATTAGCATGCTGTGCCTACAGGACTTCTGCTCCTGGCAGCAGGATGGGAGCAGCGGTGCTTGCTGTGCGCACAAGTATGGCGTTTCTTAGGCATTTGCATCCAGTGTGCTCCTTGCCATGCTTTGGTGCAGGTGGCAAGCAGCAGGCTCTGCTACACTTGGAAGAGCCACACACAGGAATGGGAGCTTAATGTGGACTCCCAGCCGCTGCCTGAACTCCATTACAGCCTCTTAGCCCCGCGTGTTGCCCTTTTGCCTGCCATTGGACAACCAGACCAGCAGCAGCAGCAGCAGCAGCAGCAGCAACAGCAGCAGCGGGTTGTGCAGCTTGAGCTGGAAGTCCAGATCTCGGGCCCCTCCTCTGACTTCGCGGTCGTTGGTTGGTCTGAGGAGATGGAGGGGCTGCGTGTGGACCAGGCAGGCGGCGCAAGCATGTTGCAGCTGCGGGCCCACACGCAGGGCTGCTTCTTGCCCCTTGAAGTTTTACACCTGGAGGCCAGCGGCGAGGATGGGCAAGCCTGCGCGGTGCAGGTGAGGTGCATCAGTGTGGGTGAGGTGACGTCTGTACAAGTAGCGGTGCATGAGCACAGGTGGCACTGCATTAGCGCATGTGACGGTGTATCAGCACATGTGACAGTGAATCTGCGTAGATGGCAAAGCGTCTGTACAAGTAGCGGTGCATGAGCACATGGGGCAATGTATCAGCATAGGTGGCAATGCGTTTGTACAGGCAGAGGAGAGAGGTAGAGGATGATGGGCCGTTTGTGTAGGATGCCTTTCTGCCAGAATAGGCTCCTGTGGCCCTATACTGTAGGAGCCCTGCTCGCACGCTCTGCCAAACCTCTTTGTGAGGCTTGCACTTGCATGTGTACATCTGTGTGTGTGAGCACTTGTTGTGCAAGCACGCACGCTCAGAGCTGCCTGTGCCTGCTGGCTGCCCCCCTGTCTTACCCCCTGCTGCTGTGTGCGTTCTGCTGCCATGTGGGTCCCTCCCCTACTGTGCACAGTCCACTGCTGTGCGCACTTCCTTTTTCCCCCTCTTCATGCGCTGTTGTAACTGGTCAAAGATGTGGCCTCTGTGCTGCCGGCTTGGCTGCTGCTGTCCCTCATGGCACTGTGCCTTTCAAATACAGAGCAGCTGTGCAATCACCTTGGCCCCCTCCTGCTCAACTTGCCCCCACCCTTACACCTGGCAGGTGCGCATGACTTTTCCCACTGACGTCACCATGCCGGATTGCTGCCAGCTGAGGATGGAGCTCGCTGACAGCGGCCGCACGCTTTGCCAGTGAGTAACCTAGAAAGCGCGTGCACCATTCATGGGTTTGTCTATGGGCGGGTTGAGCTGCTGCTGGGGGCCGCTTGCTTTGCCAGTAGGTATGTTCAGGGAGCACAGCGCCATCCATACCTTCAGCAGTAGGTGATTTAAGCTGCTGCTGCAGGGGCCGATGAGCCCTGGGCTGTTTGATGGGCACCTAGGCTTGTAGGCTTTGTGTGAGTCTCAGTCTTAGCCTCATGCAGTAAGAACCATCAACCTCGCCGAAACCAGGTAGCAATCAGGGGTGCACACCTCAGCTCGTCAAACGAGGCGCACTCTGCTCATTTTTGAAAGGCTTGTGGAGGCATGATTCTCGGACTGGCATGCTGCTGCATGGAACGCGCAGACACATACACGCTGTTGTGCTCAAGCTCCACACGTGCACTACACGCCAGTCCATGTCCTGCAGGCAAACAGATGTGTTCGTTTGTTATGTATGGACTGGCATGCTGCTGCTATAAAGCTATCCTATCTCCCATTGATTTGTTAAATTATATTACTTTTGTGCGCCAAAACTCATTAGTAGATCCATAGACAGGATGCAGAAAGATGCAGATGGGGCACACAAATGTTTTTAGCAAGCACGGCGCCCTCATGCTTCAATCGCCTCTCTGCCTCTGTTGGGCTTTGATGTATGTAGCTATTTTCTACAAACATCTGGAGCGCTATCCTGGAGCACTCGCCAGGGTGTGCTTGTTGTTTTGCTGCCCAGAGGGGCAGCTGAACAGCTGCCTTGCTTCCCGGGGTAGCTGCCTTGGCTTACTGGGTAGCAGCCTTGCTCTCTGGGGATGTGCTCCTGCATTCAAAGCCACAGCCTTGCTTTCTCTGAGGACGTGCTGCTGCATTCAGGGCCGCAGCGTTGCTCCCTCCGCTGACGTGCTGCTGCGCCCCCCGCAAAGCCCTCTGCGTGCATGCTTTCCTGCATGTCCTCTGTGGCCGTAGGGCCAAGACCATGCTCGCCTGCGCCAGCCTGTGCGCGGAGATGCAGGAGCTGTGCGCCTGGGCCACGCTGCCCCACACGCCCAGCCAGGTGTCTGACTTCATTGATGACTTGGCCGACTGGCTGTCCTTCTGCAGCCTGCACAAGGGCGCGCACCAGCAGCCTGCACACTTTTGCAGCCTCACGAGGGCTAAAGCAGATGGAGAACCTCACAAGGGCTGCTCCTCCTCCTCCTCACCCTCCCTGCGGCGTTTGCTCCTGAATGAGCTTGGGCGGCCCGAGATGCCACAGCTCATGGGCAAGGTGGGCATGCGGGCAGTGCGTGCTGATTGCGGAGCAGTGGGCGGGGAAGGCTTGATCCTTGCTGCAGCATAGATCCTGCTGTTCATGCATTAACGAGCACATGCAAATGAATTCTTGGGCTCATGCAAAATGTGTGTTCCTGCCAAGAAAGGCTGCTTACCTCCTGTGCGTATTGAAGGCCATCGCTCACCATACAATCTACAGGAAAATGAAGCTAACACAGCGCTTGCTCGGTATGGATGTCCGCTGGATAGCGCTTGCACGCGCACACACACACACGCTGATTGACATACTCATACTCAGGAGCGCGCAGGTGCGTGCACACATGCGCGTGCAGACACACTCAAAGCTGCGTGCATAATGCTGCGGTGCACACACGGTGGCACACACACGCGCACCCCCAACATGCCCCCCCCC
>LFIK01000361.1_pt1 | contig 33938 bp, 28 predicted proteins | sample 643401 | NCBI WGS metagenome assembly LFIK01 (sample SAMN03777447, study PRJNA286221) | soda lake metagenome | biome: soda lake; feature: Kulunda steppe; material: water; isolation source: sample T5-Br brine of Lake Tanatar-5 | place: Russia: Kulunda steppe | collected 2010-07
ACGATTCGCAGGTGCTCTACGTCAATCATTCGCCGGCGCTGTTCGGCGTTCCGATCGTGAGCGAGCGGATCGAGCTGCTGATGCGCGAAAAGGGGGTGGAGGTTCATCGCGGCCGGCGCATCAAGGGCCTCGATGCCGAGCGGCGCGAGCTGCATTTCGAGACCGATGATGGCGACGAGCGGGTCGAGTACGACTTCACCAACATCATCCCGCCCCAGCGCGCCCCCGAAGTCGTTCGGCAATCGGGCCTGTCCTGGGAAGACCGCTGGACGGATCAGGGCTGGATCGAGGTGGACATGCACACGCTGCGCCACCGCCGGTTTTCCAACGTCTTCGGCATCGGCGACATCAACGGCGTGCCCAAGGGCAAGACCGCGGCGAGCGTGAAGTTCCAGACCCCGGTCGTCGAGGATCATCTCGTCGCCGAGATCGACGGCCGCGAGGGCACGGCGAGCTATCACGGCTACACATCCTGCCCGCTCATCACGCGGGTGGGCAGCGCGATGCTCATCGAGTTCGACTACGAGAACAATCTGGTGCCCTCCTTTCCCGGCGTCATCGCGCCGCTGGAGGAGCTGTGGATCTCCTGGCTGATGAAGGAGATCGCACTCAAGCCGACCTATAACGCCATGCTGCGCGGCCACGCCTGAGGAGGGAACCATGGAGGAATTCAGCTTTCGCACCATCCTCGCCGTTCTGGAGGAGATGTTCGGTGCCGGGCTTTTCTGGAGCCTCGTGGTGATCGCCGCCCTGATCACCGTCGGCTTCATCCTCATGCTGCTGCGCGACCGTGGCCTCGACAGCCGCCGTCTGGTGCGCGCGCAGATCGCCGCGCCGCTCGGCGGCATTGCGGCGGTGCTCTTCGTTCAGTGGATCACCAGTTCGGGGTTTCGCGACATCGGCGGGCCGATCGACTGGCTCGTGGTGCTCGCCATCTTCATCGCCGGCAGCATCGGGCTGATGCTGCTCGTCTATGTCGCGCAAGCCCTGCGCAGGCCGCCGCACGCGCGCGGCTGAGCCTGCCCCGCAATCGCGTGCGTTCCGCGCGCCGATGGCCGGGCGCGCCCGGCCGCACCCCAAGCAAGGAGTAATCCCATGCGCAAACTGCTCACGACCGCCGCCCTCGCCGGCACCCTGGCCACCCCGGCCCTCGCCGACGCGCCCGAGCGGTTGGTGACGATCCTCACCGACGCCGACCCGCAGACGCAGCTCATGGCGATGGTGCTCACCAACGCCGCCGTTCAGCAGGGCGCCGAGGCGCAGATCCTGCTGTGCGGCCCGGCGGGCGACATCGCCCTCGCGGACGCCCCGGAAAGCGCCACCGCCGGCCAGCCGCCGCGCGACATGAGCCCGCAGGGCCTGATGATGATGATGATGGAGGAGGCCGACGTGACGGTGGAGGTCTGCGCGATCTACCTGCCGGGTATGGAGGCCGACGAGTCGGTCCTCATTGACGGCGTCACCGCCGCCGAGCCCGGGCCGATGGCCGGCGCGATCATGGGCGCGGACACACAGGTCATCAGCTTCTGAGCCTGCGCGGGCCGGCCGTCACCCGCTGACGATGGCCGGCCCGACCTCGCGCAGCCCGTCGAGCACGAACTGCACCGACAGCGCCGCGAGCAGCATCCCCAGAAGCCGGGTGATCACCAGGATGCCCATCCGGCCGAGCAGCCGCTCCAGCAGCCCCGCCGCGAGGAACAGCCCGAAGGCCATCGCGATCACCGCCAGCATCACCACGTGCACCGCCAGAACCCCGAGCCATCCGGCCGCGGCCTGATCGGTGAGCAGGATCATCGATGCCATCGCCCCCGGGCCCGCGATCAGCGGCATCGCGAGCGGAAACACCGACGGATCATCGGCGCCGTCGCCCGAGTGCCCTTCGCGCCGGCGCGTGCGCCGCTCGAACAGCATGTCGAGCGCGGTCAGGAACAACAGCAGGCCCCCGGCGATGCGAAACGCCGGCATCGAGATCCCGATCCCCGCGAGAAGCTCCTCGCCGAACAGCCCGAACGCCGTCAGCAGCCCCACCGAGATCAGGCAGGCCCGCAGTGCGATCATCCGTCGCCGCCGCACGGTCTCGCCCTGGGTGAGTATGGCGAAAAGCGGCGTCAGTCCGATCGGGTCGATCACCACGAAGAGCGTCACGAACGCCGTGATGAAAAACGCGACCTCCATCAGGCATCCTCTGCCGCGTCGAGCCTTTCCTGCGCCGCGACCCACAGCGCCTCGGCGCGGTCGAGACCTTCCATCACCTCGGCGTATTTCTTCTGCCAGGTCTGGGCCTGGTTCGCACGGCCGGGCTCGTAGAGCTCCGGGTCGGCGAGCTTGGAGGCGAGCTGATCGCGCATCTCGGTGAGCTTTTCGAGCCGCGCCTCGCAGCGGCGCACCTCGGCACGCAGCGCGGCGCGGTCCTCGCGCGCGACCTTGCGGCGGGCGGGCTTGGGCTTCGCGGCCGGCTTTTGCGGCGCATCGCCGGCCAGCAGCATCGCGCGGTAGCTCTCAAGGTCGCCGTCATAGGGGCGCACCCCTCCGCCCTGCACAAGCCACAGCCGGTCCGCCACCAGCGACAGCAGGTGCATGTCGTGACTGACCATGATCACCGCGCCGGAATAGGCCGTCAACGCCTCGACAAGCGCCTCGCGGCTCTCGATATCGAGATGGTTCGTCGGCTCGTCGAGGATCAGCAGATGCGGCGCGTCGTTGGTCGCGATCAGGAGCGACAGCCGCGCCTTCTGCCCGCCCGAAAGCTTGCCCACCGGCGTCTCCGCCTGCCCCGCCAAGAGCCCGAAGCCCGCCAGCCGCGCCCGCAGCCGCGCCGGGGTTTCCGACGGGCGCAGCCGCTGGATATGCTGCAGCGGCGTCTCCTCGATGCGCAGCTCGTCCACCTGGTGCTGCGCGAAATAGCCCACGCGCAGCTTCGAGGCGCGGGTGATGCGCCCGCCCGGCTCCGGCGCGAGCTTGCCCGCGAGCAGCTTCGACAGGGTGGACTTGCCCTCGCCGTTGCGGCCCAAAAGCGCGATCCGGTCGTCCTGATCAATGCGCAGATTGAGCCCGCGCAGCACCGGCGCGGCGCCATAGCCCACCGCGACATCCTCGAGCGCGAGGATCGGCGGCGAGAGTTCCTCGGGCTCGGCGAAGGTGAAGACCTGCTTCGCGGCCTCCTCGGGTGGGGTGATCGGCTGCATCTTCTCGAGCATCTTGACCCGCGACTGCGCCTGGCGCGCCTTGTTGGCCTGGGCGCGGAAACGATCCACGAATTTCTGCAGATGCGCGCGCCGCGCATCCTGTTTCTTCGCCTCGGCGGTCAGTTGGGCGATCGCCTCGGCGCGCTGGCGCGCGAACTGGTCATAGGGGCCGGACCACAGGGTGAGCTTGCGGTTCTCCAGATGCAGGATCGCGTCAACGGCACGATTGAGCAGTCCGCGGTCATGGCTGATGATGATGACGGTGTGCGGGTAACGCTGCAGATAGGATTCGAGCCACAGCGCCCCTTCGAGATCGAGATAGTTCGTCGGCTCGTCGAGCAGCAACAGATCCGGCTGCGCGAACAGCACACCCGCAAGCGCGACACGCATCCGCCAGCCGCCGGAGAAGTCCGAGCACGGCCGCGCCTGCGCCGCCTCGTCAAAACCGAGCCCCTTGAGGATCGCCGCGGCGCGCGCCTCGGCCGACCAGGCATCGATATCGGCGAGCCGGGTCTGCACCTCGGCGATGCGCGCGGGCTCGCGCGCCGTCTCGGCCTCGGCCATGAGCTGCGCGCGCTCGGTATCGGCGGCGAGCACCGTCTGCATCAGGGTATCCGACGAGGACGGCACCTCCTGCGCCACGCCGCCGATTCGCGCCCGTGACGGCAGCGTGATGCTGCCCCCCTCGAGCGCGAGCTCGCCGCGGATCAGGCGAAACAGCGTCGTCTTGCCCGACCCGTTGCGCCCCACAAGCCCGATCTTGTGGCCATCGGGGATACGCGCGCTCGCCCCTTCGAAAAGCGGCACGCCCTCCATCATGTAGGTGATCGAGTCGATGTTCAGCATTGCGCCGCTCTGCCCCAGCGGCCCCGGCGTGTCAAACGCCGCCACTTGGCAGGTTCCCGCCAAGCGTGAATCGGCGGATCGGCAGCGCGCTGCCGGTTTTCACGAAAGCGCGACCGAGCCTGTCGACTCATCCGCCACTTCGAACAAACTCGGTCCCGCGAAACTGAAATGAAACAAAGGAGTTACCCATGAAACGCCTGACCGCGATCGCCATGGCCCTGCCGCTCATGGCCACGCCCGTCCTGGCGGATGACGAGCCGCTGGTGGACGAACAGGAAACCGCCGAGATCCAGGGCGACTGGGTCATCGGCGCGCGCGTGATGTCGCCCACCGATGAGCGCATCGGCACGATCGAGGATCTGATCATCGACATGGACGAGGGTAACGTCTCGGCCGCGGTGGTGTCCGTGGGCGGCTTTCTCGGCTTCGGCGCGAAGGACATCGCGGTGAACTGGGAGCGTCTCGACATCAATTATGACGGCAACGAGATCACCCTCGACATCACGCGCGAGGAGGCCGATGAGGCCGATGAATACGTCTTCCGCGATCAGGAAGATCCGCCGGCACCCGAGGGCGACATGGGTGGCGACGGCGATATGGGTGGTGGTGACGACACGTTCTGATCCCGCCCGAGCGCGCCATGACCGGGGCCGGTGCGTCTGCGCGCCGGCCCCTTTCTCTGCTCGCGTCCCGCTTTTATCCGCCCCCGCCCCGTGCTACCGGCCACGCCACAAGGCGGCGGGCATAGTGCCGGCCGCGGCAACCGAAGGCAGGACCAATGGCCACCGAACGCACGCTTTCCATCATCAAACCCGACGCGACCGCCAAGAACGTCACCGGCAGGATCAACGCCAAGCTCGAGGATGCCGGGCTGCGCATCGTCGCGCAAAAGCGCATGCGCATGACCAAGGACCAGGCCGGCGAATTCTATGCCGTCCACCGCGAGCGCCCCTTCTATGACGAGCTGACGAGCTTCATGGCCTCCGGCCCCGTGGTGGTTCAGGTGCTCGAGGGCGAGGGCGCGATCGCGAAGAACCGCGAAGTCATGGGCGCCACCAACCCCGCCGAGGCCGCCCCCGGCACCATCCGCGCGGAATTCGCGAGCTCGGTGGGCGAGAACTCCGTGCACGGCTCCGACGCCCCCGAAACGGCCGCGCAGGAGATCGCGTTCTTCTTCTCGGAACTCGAGCTGGTGGGTTGAGCGCCGTCGACCCGGCGCAAGATGCCCATCGCGATGGGCGCGCCTTGCGGACCCCGGCCCGATAGCCGGCATCGCGCCATCCGCGCGACCGGCCGATCCGGCGCCCCGGCGGCATGGCCCCGCGCCATGTCTCATGCCGGGCTGGCGGCCCGAACGCCCGAGTGGACGCGGCTCACGCCGGGCGGCTCGCCGTTGGCCTTTTCGTACGCCCGACCGCGGATCGCGCAGCGATGCGCTTGCATAAGCGACGCGCAACAGGGCGCGTTGCGCGCCGGCCATGACGGCGGTTTGCAGGGGGTAAGGTGGCCCACGGCCTTTTTCCCGTGGGCCACTTCTGCCATTTTATCAAGCAATAACAGGGGCTTAAATTTGGGTTGGTAGGCCCGGAGGGACTCGAACCCCCAACCAAAGCGTTATGAGCGCTCTGCTCTAACCAGTTGAGCTACGGGCCCAGCCACCGGTTCCCTAGACAGCGCTTTCCGGGTCGTCAAGCTGAAGTCCCGTCTCACCGGTCGGCGGCGCGCCTTCGACGCTCGACGATGCGCCGCACCCTTGCCGGTGGGCGCGCCCGGCACAGGTCAGTGGGGTCGCATTCCGGAGGGACCGCATGACCAATCTTCTCGTTATCGGCGCCAGCGGCGGGATCGGCCTCGCCGCCGTGCGCGCCGCGCTCGCCGCCGGTCACCACGTGCGCGGGCTCAGCCGACGTGCCGCGCAGATCGGCATCGATGACCCGGCCTTCACGCCGGTTCCGGGCGACGCCACCGACAGGGACGCGGTCGCCGGCGCGCTCGACGGCATTGACGCGGTGATCTTCGCACTCGGGGTGCCGAAGAGCCTGCAGCGCACCTTGCGTCCCGTGACGATCTTCTCCGAGGCCACGCAGGCCACCATCGCCGCGATGGAGGCCGCCGGCGTGCGTCGGCTCGTGGCCGTCACCGGCTTCGGCGCGGGCGAGAGCCGGCATGCGATGAGCCTTCTGGAGCGCGTGCCGCACCGGATGCTGCTCGGCCATGCCTATGACGACAAGGACCGGCAGGAGGGCCTGATCCGAGCGAGCCGCCTCGACTGGCTCATCCTGCGCCCCACGATCCTGACCAACCGCCCGGCGCGCGGCGCGGTCAAGCTGTTGCGCGACCCCGCGGCGTGGCGCAACGGCCTGATCTCGCGCGCCGATGTCGCCGAGGTTCTCGTGCGCGAGGCCGCGCGGCCGACACTGTCGCATGAGGCGCCGGTGCTCACCAACTGAGCCGCCCCGCCCGGGCGACGGCGCCGCGCCCGGCATTGCAGTCCCCCGGCGCGGTGCGCGCGGGTCAGTCGATCAGCCGCCCGGGCAGCTAGAGCACGTCGCGTTCACCCGAATTCACGCGACGCGCTCTAACCCTTTGCTTTCGCATGTTCGAGGAGCGCAAAACCGGTTCCCACTCTTGCGCAACATGCTCTAGGACTGACGCGGCTTGGCGCGCAATGTCGGGTCCGCGGCGGTCGGGTCCTCGGGCCATGGATGCCTGGGGTATTGCCCGCGCATGTCCTTGCGCACATCGGCGTAGCTGTCGGCCCAGAAGCCGGGCAGATCCATCGTCACCTGCACGGGCCGGCGCGCGGGTGACAGAAGCTCGATGCGCAGCGGCAGCGCGTCCGGGCCGACCGCGGGGTGCTCCGTGGTCCCGAACATCTCCTGAAGCCGCACGCTGATCGCGGGGTGATCGCCGGAGTAGTCGATGGGCACGCGGCGACCGAGCGGCGTGGTGAAATGCGCCGGGGCGAGGCGGTCGAGCTCGCGCTGCTGCGGCCAGTCGAGCAGCGCGCGCAGCGCCGGCCCCAGATCGACCCCGCGCAGATCCTGCGCGCTGCGGCAGCCATCGAGCCACGGCGGCAGCCAGTCGTTGAGCGTCGCCTCGAGCGCGGCGTCCGACAGATCCGGCAGATCGACACCCTGCCCGCGCAAAAGCGCGACCCGCGCCTGCAAACGCCGCGCCGCCGGGGTCATGCCGCATTGCGCGAGCCCGAGATCGCGCACCCCCTCACAGGCCGCCCGGGCGACCGCATCGCCCGGCACGTCGCGCCAGATCCGATCCTCGAGGACCAGTGCGCCGAAGCGCTCCTGCTGACGGGCCACGACGCGGCGCTCGCGGCGCGACCAGTCGCAGACATCGACCCAGCCGATCGCGTCGGGATAGAGCTTGCGCAACCCGGACTCGCGCAGCTCCGCCGCCTGCCGGATGCGCGCCTCGCGCCCGGCGCCGTCGAGATCCGCGACCACGATCAGCCGCGCGGCCGCGAGCGGATCACCCGCCTCCAGCGCCGCGCCGCGCCCGCCCGACAGCACCCAGCGTGGCGCGTCACCCTTGCGGCGCAAGCCGATACGGTCAGGATAGGCGAGCGCGGCCATCTCGCCGTGCGAAAGTTGCTCGGCCTCGGCCGACACCATGCGGCGCAGCCGCTTCGCCTCGGCGCGGATGCGCGCAACGGCACCGCGGTCCACCGCGTGCGGGCGCTCGCGCGTGAACCTGTCGGGATCGGCCACGGCCTCGAGGCGCAGCCCGAGATCGGCCGGCGCGCCGCGCAGCGGATCGCGTTCGGCCAGCAGGGCCGCGAGCGGCGCGGCCTGCGCCCCCGCAACGGCCAGCATATGCGCCAGGCGCGGATGCAGCGGCAGCGCGGCGAGCGTCCGGCCATGCGCCGTGATCCACCCCTGCGCATCGAGCGCACCGAGCTGCGCGAGCAGCGCCCGCGCCTCGGCGAGCGCGCCCTCCGGCGGCGGCGTGACGAAGGCCAGCTCGTGCGCCTCGGCCCCCCATGCCGCAAGCTCCAGCGCCAGCCCCGCGAGATCGGCCGCCTCGATTTCCGCGGGTGGGCGGGCGGGCATCGCGCCCGCCTCGGCGCGGGCCCACATCCGGTAGCACACCCCCGGCGCCACGCGCCCCGCCCGGCCGCGCCGCTGCTCGGCCTCGGCGCGGCTGACGCGCTCGGTCACGAGCCGCGACATGCCGCGCGCCGGATCGAAGCGCGCCCGCCGCGCTAGCCCGCAATCCACGACGACGCGCACATCCTCGATCGTCAGCGACGTCTCCGCGATCGCGGTCGCGAGCACCACCTTGCGCCCGCTGCGCGTCGGGGCGATGGCGGCCCGCTGCGCGTCAAATGCCATCGCCCCGAACAACAGATGCACCGCGCAATCCCCCGGCAGCCGCCCCTCGAGCGCGGACGCCACACGCCGGATCTCCCCCTCCCCGGGCAGGAAGACGAGCACCCCGCCCTCGCTTTCGCCCAGCGCGCGGTCGACGAGATCGGCCGCCGCCGTCTCGAACCGTGTCGCTTTTGCCAAAGGCCGGTCGAGATAGCGCGTCTCGACCGGGAAGGCCCGGCCCTCGGCCGTGATCACCGGCGCATCGTCCAGAAGCGCGGCCACCGGCGCAGCATCGAGCGTCGCCGACATCACGAGAATCCGCAGATCCGGCCGCAGCGCCCCGCGCACCTCCCAGGCCAGCGCGAGCCCGAGATCGGCGTTCAGGGAGCGTTCGTGAAACTCGTCGAAGATCACCGCACCGACCCCGCCGAGCTCCGGGTCCGATTGCAGCATCCGCGTCAGGATCCCCTCGGTGACGACCTCGACGCGCGTTCCCTTCGAGACCTTCGCCTCGCCGCGAATCCGGTAGCCCACGGTCGCGCCGACATCCTCGCCAAGCGTCTCGGCCATGCGCTCGGCGGCCGCCCGCGCCGCGAGCCGGCGCGGCTCGAGCATCAGGATACGCCCGGCGACATGGCCCATGAGCGCGAGCGGCACCCGCGTCGTCTTGCCCGCCCCCGGCGGCGCCTGCAGCACGGCGCGTCCCTCATCCGCAAGCGCGGCGGTCAGCGCCCCGAGCACCTTGTCGATCGGAAGATCGTCCCGCATGCCCCGGTGATGGGCCGCGGCGGCGACGAAGTCCAGCACGCCTCAGCGCCGGGTCAACGTCGCGGGGCCGTATTCGGTCTGCATGCGCACATGCGCCAGCCGCATGCGCCCGTCCGGCCGCGCCTCGTAGGTAAGCCGGAACGGAAACCGCGTGCCCTCCTCGATCTCGCGCTGGCTGTAGCCCTCGATGCGGCGAAACTCCCCGTCGCAACGAAGCGTGCCGCCGTCGCGCGCGCCGCGCGACAGGGCGATCTGGGCGCGCCGCTGCCCGTCAAACAGGTCCAGACTGTCGCGGCAGGCCTGCTCCGGCGCGACATCGCGAAACAGCGAATACATCGCCGTGAGCGGGTCGATCGTGCCGCCCTGCTCGGCGGGATCGGCGTAGCGGTCGCGCTCGCGCGGCGGCTCCCGGCGCACCACGCGCGGCACGCCGTTCTCATAGACCATCTCAGAGAGCGACTCGCGCCGGCCGGTATCGGACTCCTCGAGATAGCGCAGCGTCGCGAAGCCACCATTGCCGTCATGGCGTCCGCGCGCGCTGCCGTCGTAGCGTATGTCGCGCAGCAGCCCGACGAGCCCGGCGCTCTCGATCCGCGCGGCGACGGCGTAGCTGCCGGACTCCTCGACACCGCGATAGCTCACCACCGCGGCGCGCAACCCCCGCACCCGCAGGTCATAGACGCCTTCATCCACGCGCTCGCCCGTCCCGGCCTGCGGCGCCGACCCCGGCATCATGGCGACCGCCGCCAGCACCGCCGCGAGAAACACTCCTGCAATCCGGACCATCGTCATCATCCTCGCAAGCCACCTCTGGACATACACCCACTCCGCGGCCCAGAAAAGCGGCGCCGGATCACAACCGCGTCGCCCGGCGGCGCGCTCAGGAGGCCGTCATGGACATCCCCGCGCTGGCACGGCGCATCACCGAGGGCGACCGGCGCGCGCTGGCGCGGGCGATCACGCTCGTGGAATCGGGCCGCGCCGATCACCGCGCCGAGGCCGCAGCGCTCATCGAGGCCGTGGGAACGCGACGCGAGGCGCTGCGGCTGGGGCTGTCGGGCACGCCGGGGGTGGGCAAGTCGACCTTCATCGAGGCCTTCGGCCGGATGCTCACGGCGCAGGGCCTGCGCGTGGCGGTGCTCGCCGTGGACCCGTCCTCGGCGCGCTCGGGCGGCTCGATCCTCGGCGACAAGACACGCATGCCGTATCTGGCGCGCGACCCGGGCGCCTTCATCCGCCCCTCACCGAGCCAGACCCATCTCGGCGGAGTCGCGCGGCGCACCCGCGAGGCGGTGACGCTGTGCGAGGCGGCGGGGTTCGACGTGGTGCTGATCGAGACGGTCGGGGTCGGGCAGTCGGAGACCGTAGTGGCCGAGCTTTCGGATGTCTTCGTGCTCCTGATGGCGCCCGGCGGCGGCGACGAACTTCAGGGCGTCAAGCGCGGCATCATGGAGACGGCCGATCTCATCGTTGTCAACAAGGCCGACGGTTCGCTGCGCGACACCGCGATGCGCACCTGCGCCGATTACGCCGGCGCGCTGCGGCTGTTGCGCCGGCGCCCGCAGGACCCCGAGGGCTTTCCCAAGGCGATGACGGTCTCGGCCACGGAGGGCACCGGGCTCGAGACGGTCTGGGCAGAGATCACCGCGCTCGCCGAGTGGCGCCGCGCCGAGGGGCACTGGGCCGCACGGCGCGCGGAGCAGGCCCGGCACTGGTTCGAGGAGGAGGTCCGCGCCGGGCTTCTGGCGCGGATCACGCAGGACGCCGTCGCCCGCGAGCGCATGGCGCGGCTCGGAGAGGCCGTGGCGACGGGCGCGGCGACGCCGGCCGCTGCCGCCGCCGAGGTGCTCGCCGCGCTCGACGGGCGGAGCCCGGACGCGCGCCCCTGCGCGGACAGCGACGGCGCGCAGCGCGATGAATCGCTTGACGCGCGCGATGACGGCGCGTAAACGCACCCCCGACCTGCCGGCGCCCCTTCGCGGGGCGTGCGCGCTTTCTGAACACCCGTTGAACAAGGACAAGAGCCATGTCGCGCGTCTGCGAACTGACCGGAAAAGGCCCGATGGTCGGCAACAATGTCAGCCACGCCAACAACAAGTCCAAGCGCCGTTTCATCCCGAACCTGCAGGATGTCACGCTGATGTCGGACGCGCTCGGCCGGTCCTACAGCCTGCGCGTCTCGGCGGCGGCGCTGCGCACCGTCGATCATCGCGGCGGGCTCGACGCCTTTCTCGCCCGTGCCGGCGACACCACGCTTTCGCCGAAAGCCCTGCGCATCAAGCGCGAGATCGAGAAGGCCGGCGCCAGCGCGGCGTGAAGTCGCGCGATGCCGCGCCGGGCACGGCATGCGGTAGCCGGGGGCGCATACCGGGCGACGCCGCAGGACCGGACGATGCCCCCGCTTTTCCCCGGCCTTGCCACCGCGCTGGCGGTGTCGCTCGCCGTCGCGGTCGAAACGCGCGGTGATCAGGGCGCATGTTTCGGGCCGCGCGCCGGGGGGCCGGTTCCCGGCGCGACCGTGGATGGCCGCCCGGCACCGCCCGAGGATGCATGCCACGGCGGCACACAGGATGCGCTGCTTTTCGGGCTGCCATCCGTGCTGCGTGCGCGCCCCGTGCCGGGCCGCCTCGCCTCACATCGCAAAGGGATCCAGCCATGACCCAGCTCACCCCGTTCGCCGCCGGCCTCGTCCTGCTCGCGACGCCGCTCGCCGCCGGGGAGGCGGCGATCGCCATCATCGATCCCTACGCCCGCAGCTCGGGCGCGACGGCGCAATCGGGCGCCGCCTTCATGACCATCGAGAATCGCGGCGATACCGATGACCGCCTGATCGGTGCCGACGCCGACATCGCCGCGCGCGTCGAGCTGCACACCCATGAGGAGGACGATGACGGGGTGATGCGCATGTTCCAGGTCGAGGATGGCTTCGCGATCCCGGCCGGAGGGCGCCACAGCCTGGAGCGCGGCGGCGCGCATGTCATGCTGATGGGGATCGAGGCGCCGTTCGAGGACGGCGGGACCATCGCGCTCAGCCTCGAATTCGAGCACGCCGGGACCATTGCGGTCGAGGTGCCGGTCGATCTGTCGCGCGGCCAATCCGGCCACGATCACGACTGACCGGCGCGCCCCTGCTCGGTCAGCACCGCGTCCACCCATGCGGGCACCAGCGCGGTGGCCGGTCCGTGACGCGCCTGCGCGAAGAGCGGCGTGGCCTCCGACGGCTCCAGATTGAGCTCGAGCGTGTGCGCCCCCGCGGCCGCGGCCTCCTGAACGAAGCTGCCCGCCGGCTGCACCGCGCCCGAGGTGCCGATCGCGACGAAGCGATCCGCCGCGCCCAGCGCCGCGAGGATTTCATCGATGTGGTAGGGCATCTCCCCGAACCAGACCACGTCCGGCCGCGTCGCCCGCGCGCCGCATTGCGGACATGCATCCTCGGGCGTCATGCGCTCGGGCGCAGGCCAGCGCGCCCCGCAGGCATGGCAGAGCGCGCGCATCAACTCGCCATGCATGTGGACCGCCCGCGCCCCGGCGCGGGCGAAGAGATCGTCGATGTTCTGGGTGATCAGGGTGACCGCGTCGGGGCGGGCGGCCTGTAGCCGGGCGATGGCATGATGCGCGGCGTTGGGCGCGGCCTGGCGGCAATTGTCGCGCCGCGCGTTGTAGAAGCCATGCACCTTCGCCGGATCGCGGGTGAAACCTTCGGGAGTGGCGACCTCCTCGAGGTCGTATTGCGCCCACAGCCCGCCGGCGTCGCGGAACGTGCCCAGCCCGCTTTCGGCGGAGATGCCCGCCCCGGTCAGTATGACGATGCGCTCGCTCATCGCGCGCCCTTGACGTTGTCCTCGCAGGTGGCAACCTGCAAGGAGACACGGCGCACCGCAAGCCCCCGAGGAGGCCCAAACGATGAGCGAGTCCAGCACCGGCGCGCCGCGCGTGCTATTCGTGTGTCTCGGCAATATCTGTCGCTCGCCGACCGCGCACGGCATCCTGCGCGAGATGGCCCGCGCCGAGGGCCGCCCGCTCGCGGTCGACAGCGCCGGCACCGGCAACTGGCACGAAGGCGCCCGGCCCGACCCGCGCACCCGCGCCGTCGCCCAGGCGCGCGGCGTCGATCTGTCCGATCTGCGCGCGCGGCAGGTCTCGGCGGCGGATTTCGCGCGCTTTGACCTGATTCTCGCGATGGACGAGGCCAATCGCCGGGATCTCGAACGGCTGCGCCCGGCGGGGGCGCAGACGCCGGTGCGCCTGCTGCTCGACTATGCGCCGGGGCCCGAGCGCGAGGTCCCCGATCCCTATCTCGGCGGCGGCTTCGACGAGGTGTTCACGCTTGTGGAAACGGCGTGCCGGGCTCTGCTGGATGCGCTGCAGCGGCGCTGACACGAGGCGCAATGGGGTCGCCGTCGGCGCGGGAGCATGCTAGAAGCGATACTGACAAGATGATCCGCGCCACAGAACGGGACTTCACGATGCGCACCCAAGCCCTCTCCGCGCTGCGTCGGCTGACCCGGCACGCGGCCGCCGCGTGCCTTGCAGCGGCGAGCTTCGCGACACCGGCCGCCGCGAATTTCGACACCATCGCCGAAGCCGCCTATGTGATGGACCTCAACACCGGCGCGACGCTGCTCGACAAGAACGCCGACGAGCCGCGGCCGCCAGCGTCGATGTCCAAGCTGATAACCCTCAACATGCTGTTCGAGGCGATCGAGGCGGGTCAGATCGCGCTCGATGACAGCTTCAGCGTCTCGTCGCGCGCGCGCAACATGGGCGGCTCGCGGATGTTTCTCGACGAGGGCGACCGACCCACCGTGGAGGAACTCATCCGCGGCATCGCCGTGCTGTCGGGCAATGACGCGACCGTGACGGTCGCCGAGGGACTCGCCGGCAGCGAGGCGCATTTCGCCACCCAGGCGACGCAGCGCGCCCGTGAACTCGGCCTCGAAAACACCACGATCGCCAACGCCTCCGGCTGGCCGCATCCCGATCACCGCATGAGCATGCGCGATCTCGCGATCCTGTCGGCGCGCCTGATCGAGGAATTCCCGCAATATTACGGCTACCTGTCCGAGCCCGAATGGAGCTATGGCGGCATCACCCAGCCCAACCGGCTGCCGCTGCTCGACGAGGGTGTCGGGCTCGACGGACTCAAGACCGGCTTCACCAGCGAGGCGGGCTATGCGCTCGCGGGTTCGGCCGAGCAGGGAGACCGGCGGATCGTCTTCGTCATCGGCGGCCTCGAGAGCGAGCAGGAGCGCGTCGAGGAGGCCGAGCGGATCATCAACTGGGCCTTCCGGCAATTTCGCGAGCGAACCCTCGTCGAGCCGGGCACGCGGCTGGGCAGCGCCGATGTCTGGATGGGCCAGGCCGACAGCGTCGGGCTCGTCGTCGAGGACAGGGTGCACGCGCTGCTGCCGATCCGGGTGCAGGACGCCATCGCCGCCGAACTCCGCCACGAGGGCCCCGTCGAGGCCCCGGTCGCGGCGGGGGCGCGCATCGGCGAGCTCGTGATCGAGATCCCCGACATGGAAACACTGCGCGTGCCGCTCGTGGCCGAGCATGCGGTCGAGCGCGGCGGCTTCGGGGTGCGGCTGCGCACCGCGGCGGAGCTTCTGACCCGGCGGCTCATGCGGGAGGCGGCGGATCTCTGATCGTGGCTGAACGCGGCCTCTTCATCTCCTTCGAAGGCATTGACGGCGCCGGCAAATCCACCCAGGGGCGCCGCCTCGCCGAAACGCTGCGCGAGGCCGGCTTTGAGGTCGTGCTCACCCGCGAGCCGGGCGGATCGGCGGGTGCGGAGGCGATCCGGACCCTGCTCGTGGAGGGCGCGGCGGCGCGCTGGTCGCCCGAAACGGAGATCCTGCTCTTTACCGCCGCCCGGCGCGATCACCTCGAAAAGACCATAGCGCCCGCGCTCGACGCCGGAAAGATCGTGATCTGCGACCGCTTCACCGATTCGACGCGGGTCTATCAGGGCGTGGCGCGCGGAGCGCTGCGCGCGCGCGTGGATGAGCTGCACGCGCAGTTCATCGGGATCGAACCCGCGCTGACCTTCGTGCTCGACATGGCGCCCGAGGGCGCGCTCGCGCGCGGGGTGACGCGCGGCGGCGGCGAGGACCGATTTGAGTCGATGGGCGCGGCCTTCCAGGCCCGGCTGCGCGCGGGGTTTCGCGCGCTCGCCCAGGCCGCACCCGAGCGCTTTCGCCTCATCGACGCCGACCGCGCCCCCGAGGCCATCGCCGCCGAAATCGCCGCCGAAACGCGTCCCCTTCTCGCATGAGCGCCGACGCCCTGCCCGAGCCCGACCGCGTCGAGGGCGCGGCGCATCCGCGCGAGACGGCGCGGCTTTTCGGCCAGGCCGCCGCCGAGAAAACCTTCCTCGCCGCGGTCGCGGCCGGGCGGCTGCACCACGGCTGGCTCATCACCGGGCCGCACGGGGTCGGCAAGGCGACGCTGGCCTGGCGCATCGCGCGCTTCCTGCTGGCCGGGCCGCCGGGGGATGCGCCGTCCGGGCTCGATGTGGCGGCAGATCATCCCGTCGCGCGACGGATCGCGGCGCTGTCGGAGCCGCGGCTGCATCTCGTGCGGCGCGGGGCGAACGAGCGCGGCGATGCGCTCTCGGCCGACATCCGGCTGCCGGTGATCCGCGGCCTGCGGCAGTTCCTGTCGATGTCGGCGGCCGAGGGCGGGCGGCGCGTGGTGATCGTCGATGCCGCCGACGAGCTCAACATGCAGGCGGCGAATGCGCTGCTGAAACTGCTCGAGGAGCCGCCGCGCGACACGGTGCTGCTGCTTGTCAGCCATCAGCCCTCGGGCCTCCTGCCCACGATCCGCTCGCGCTGCCGGGTGCTGCGGCTCAACGCGCTCGGCCCCGGGGACATGGCCGCCGCCCTCGCCGCCGCCGGGCAGGACGACCCCGACGCGGCGCCGGCGCTTGCGGCGCTGTCGGGCGGGTCGGTGGGCGCGGCGCTGCGGCTTGCGCGGATGGACGGGCTCGCGCGGTACCGCGCGCTGATCGACACCGCCGCGACCCTGCCCGATCTCGACCGCGCCCGCGCGATCGCTTTCGCCGACAGCGTCGCCGGGCGCGGCGCGGCGGCGCAGCTCGACCTGGTGCTGTGGCTCATCGATCTGTTCGTGTCGCGGCTTGCGCGCGCCGGGGTGAGCGGGCCGCCGCAGCCCGAGGCCGCCCCCGGCGAGGCGGCGCTGCTCGCCCGGCTCGCCCCGGACGCCGCCGCCGCGCGGCGCTGGGCCGAGCTGCACGAACACCTCACGGCGCACGGCCGGCATGGCCGGGCGGTCAACCTTGACCCCGCCGCGCTGGTGCTCGATATGATGCTTTCGATCGACGCCGCCGCCACGCCGGCGCGCGCATCCTGAAACACAAGGCCCCGCATGACTCATCCGCCCGAGATCATCGACAGCCATTGTCACCTCGATTTCCCCGAACTTTCCGCCGAACTCGACGCGGTGATCGCGCGGGCGCATGCCGCCGGCGTCACCCGCATGGTCACGATCTGCACCAAGCCCCGACTCGAGCCGCAGGTGCGCGCCATCGCCGAGGCCCATGACAGCGTCTTCTTCAGCGCCGGCACCCATCCCATGAGCGTCGCCGACGAGCCCATGGTCACGGTGGAGACGCTCGAAGGCTTCGCCGCGCATCCCAAATGCGTCGCCATCGGCGAGTCGGGGCTCGATTACCACTACACCGCCGAGAGCGCCGCCGCCCAGCAGGAGAGCCTGCGCCGGCATATCGAGGCCGCGCGGCGCACCGCGCTGCCGCTCGTCATCCATGCGCGCGACGCCGACGGCGACATGGCGCGCATCCTGAGCGAGGAACACCGCGCGGGGGCGTTCTCGTGCGTGATGCATTGCTATTCCTCGGGCGCCGACCTCGCGCAGACCGCGCTCGATCTGGGGTTCTACCTGTCGATGTCGGGAATCGCGACCTTTCCCAAGGCCGAAGCATTGCGCGAGATCTTCGCCGCCGCGCCCGTCGAGCGCCTCCTCGTGGAGACGGACGCACCCTATCTCGCGCCGGTTCCGCATCGCGGCAAGCGCAACGAACCCGCCTTCACCGCCCACACCGCGCAGTGCGGGGCGGCGCTTCGCGGGATGGACTACGCCGATTTCGCCCGTCAGACGAGCGCCAATTTCGACCGCCTCTTCGCCAGGGCCGCCGCGTGGCGACAGGCTTGCTGATGGGACGATTGCGCTTCACGATCCTCGGCTGCGGCTCGTCGGGCGGGGTGCCGCGGCTGGGCGGCAGATGGGGCGAATGCGACCCGGCCGACCCGCGCAACCGGCGCCGGCGCTGCTCGCTGCTGATCGAGCAGGAGGGCAGCGCGGGCACCACCCGCGTGCTCATCGACACCACGCCCGACATGCGCGATCAGCTCCTCGATGCCGGTGTCGGCGCGCTCGATGGGGTGGTCTATACCCATTCGCATGCCGATCATGTCCACGGGCTCGACGATCTGCGCCAGATCGTCTTCAATATCGGTCGCCGCGTGCCGGTCTGGGCCGACGCGCCCACCCGCGCCGCATTGACCGCGCGCTTCGCGTATGCCTTCGAGCAGCCCGAGGGCTCGGAATACCCGCCGATCCTCGAAATGCACCCCATCGACGGGGACGTGACCGTCGAAGGCGCGGGTGGTCCCGTCACCCTCACCCCCTTCGAGGTCGATCACGGCACCATGGCCGCGCTCGGCTTTCGCATCCGCGATCTCGCCTATCTGCCGGACGTGGTGCGGATTCCGGAGGCGTGCTGGCGCCACCTTGAGGGGCTCGATTGCTGGGTCCTCGACGCGCTGCGCCGGCGGCCCCATCCGAGCCACGCGCATCTCGACCTCGCGCTCGGCTGGATCGCGCGCGCGCACCCGCGGCGCGCGGTGCTCACCAACATGCATATCGATCTCGATCACGACGATCTCGCGCGCGAGACCCCCGAGCACGTCACCCCCGCCCATGACGGGATGACCATCACCTACGAGATCTGAGCGCGTGCAGGCGCTGATCGAGGTCATCCTGCCGGTCTTCCTGGTGATCGGGTTCGGCTATGTCGCGGTCTGGCGCGGGCTGTTCAGCGACAGCGCGGTGGACGGGCTGATGACCTTCACCCAGAATTTCGCGATCCCCTGCCTGCTCTTCGTGGCGATCGCGCGGCTGGATCTGGCGGTGATACTCGATGGCTGGCTCCTGCTGAGCTTCTATGCGGGGGCCACGGCGGGGTTTCTCGTGGGGCTCTTCGGGGCGCGGCTGATGTTCGCGCGGCCCTGGGAGGATTGCATCGCGATCGGATTCTGCTGCCTGTTCTCGAATACGGTCCTGCTCGGGCTGCCGATCACCGAGCGCGCCTATGGCGCGGGCGCGCTTGAGCCCAACTACGCGATCATCGCGCTGCACTCGCCGTTCGGCTACGCGCTCGGCATCACCGTCATGGAAGTTGTGCGCAACAGCGGCCGTGGCTTGCGCGAGACGTGCGGGCACGTGCTCAAGGCGATGTTCAGCAACGCGCTGGTGCTCGGAATCGCGCTCGGCTTTGCTGTCAATCTCTCCGGTGCCCCGGTGCCCGGCGTGCTCTCGGAGGCGCTCGATCTGATGGTGCGCGCGGCGCTTCCGGCGGCGCTGTTCGCGCTCGGCGGGGTGCTGTATCGTTACCGGCCCGAGGGCGATCTGCGCGCGATCGGCTTTGTCTGCGCGGTGTCGTTGATCCTGCATCCGGCGATCGTATGGGGCATGGGCACGGCGGTCGCGCTCTCCGAGGGGGCCTTTCGCTCGGCGGTCGTGACGGCGGCGATGGCGCCCGGCGTGAACGCCTATGTCTTCGCCAACATGTACGGCCGGGCCAAGCGGGTCGCGGCCTCGTCGGTGCTGCTGGCGACGGGGGTGTCGATCCTGTCGGTCTGGATGTGGCTCGCGCTGCTCGGCTGAGCGATTGCGGCATTGCCGCAACCCCGTCGCGCTGCGGCGCGGCAAAATCGGCTCCGGCCTTGCACGGCGGCGCGTATGCATTACACTTCGCGCGACGAAAGGTGCCGCAGTGCAGAAACACCAGCCCATCCCCGGTTTCACGGAGATCACCTCCGACGCCCCGATTGCAGAGGACAGCCACGGCGCGCGCGCGAAATGCCTGCAGCGGCTGATCCGGCTGGACATGCCCGTGCCGCGCACGCTGGCGTTGCCCTTCGATGCCGTGCGGCTGATCGCGGCGGGGCATGTGCCGGACACCGCGGCGATCCTGGCGCGCTTTGGCGACGGGGCGCTTGTCTCGGTGCGGCCGAGTTCGCAGAACGGCGCCTGGGGCGGGCCCGGCAGCCTGCTCAATATCGGCATGAACGACGCGCGCCACGGCGAACTCGCGGCCGCGCACGGCGCGGAGGCGGCGAGCGCACTTTATCTGCGCTTCGTGCAAAACTACAGCACCCATGTCGCCCGGCTCGACCCGGATCTGTTCGAATCCGCCGGATCGGCCAAGACAGCGCTGCACGTCGCTCTGCGCGCTTTCGAGGCCGAAATGGACGAGCCCTTCCCCCAGGATCCCGCCTATCAGCTCGCGCAGGTGCTGCGCTCCATGGCGCGGGCCTGGGAGGGGACCTCGGCGCGACTCCTGCGCCAGGCGCGCGGTGCGCCGGCCGATGCCGGGCTCGGACTCGTCGTACAGCGCATGGCGCTGGGTATCGGGCGCGGCGAGAGCGGCGCGGGGGTGATCCAGCTCGTCGATTCCGCCACCGGCGCGCCGCAGATCACCGGGCGCTATCTCGGCCAGAGCCAGGGCCGCGACGCCGTCGCCGAAGGCGCCGAGGGCGCGCTCTACCTGACGCGCGATCCGCGCGGCCCCTCGCTCGAGGAGCGCTGCCCGGAGCTTTTCGCGACCCTTCAGACCTTTTGCGCCGCCTGTCGCGCGCAGCTGCACGAGGAAATGCAGATCGAGTTCACCCTCGAGGATGGCGCGTTGCAGGTTCTCGACGCGGTGCCCGTGGCGCGCAATTCGCGCGCGGCGGTGCGCATCGCGGTCACGCTCGCCGAAGACGGGATCATCACCCGCGAGGCGGCGCTCACGCGCATCGCGCCGCGCGCGCTCTCGGAACTCCTGCACCACCAGGTCGATCCGCGCGGGCCGCGCGACGTGCTCGCGCGCGGCATCGCCGCGAGTCCGGGCGCCGCCTGCGGGCGCATCGTCTTCTCCTCGAGCGCCGCACAGGCCAGCGCCGCGCGCGGCGAGGCCTGCATCCTCGTGCGCCGCGAGACGAGCCCCGAGGACATCCGCGGCATGCACGCCGCCTCCGGCGTGCTCACCGAGCGCGGCGGCATCACCAGCCACGCCGCGGTAATCGGGCGCGGGCTCGGCCTGCCCTGTATAGTCGGGGCCACGGGGCTGCGCATCGACGCGCATGGCCGCAGACTGACCACGTCGGACGGCCGCACCCTCGACGAGGGCGCGATGATCACCCTCGATGCGACCTGCGGCGAAGTGCTCGACGGGGCGGCGGACCTGCTCGAGCCCGCCGTCGATGACAGTTTTCGCAGCCTGATGCGCTGGGCGGATGCGGTGCGCGACATCGGCGTGCGCGCCAATGCCGATACCCCGGCCGACGCCCGCATCGCGCGCGAGTTCGAGGCCGAGGGCATCGGGCTGTGCCGCACCGAGCACATGTTCTTCGAGGATGACCGCCTCACCGTGATGCGCGAGATGATCTTCGCCGACACCGCCGAGGATCGCCGCGCCGCGCTCGACCGGCTGCTGCCGATGCAGCGCGCCGATTTCACGCATCTCTTCGAGATCATGCAGGGCACGCCGGTCTGCATCCGGCTCTTCGATCCGCCCCTGCACGAGTTCCTCCCGCATGGCCGCGAAGGGCTACGCAACCTCGCCGAGGCGCTCGACAAGCCGCTCTCCGAGATCACCCGCCGGGCCGAGGCTTTGTCGGAATTCAACCCGATGCTGGGGATGCGGGGGGTCCGGCTGGGCATAACCATGCCGGAAATCTACGACATGCAGGCGCGCGCCATTTTCGAGGCCACGATCGACGCCTCGCAGAACGGCGACCCGGTGGTGCCCGAGATCATGATCCCGCTCGTCTCCGCCAAGCGTGAGGTCGAGCTGGTCAAGGCACGCATCGACGCCGTCGCGGCGGCCGTGCGGACCGAGCGCGGGCGCGGTTTCGACTACCGGCTCGGCGTGATGGTCGAGACGCCGCGCGCCGCGCTGCGCGCCGGCGACATCGCGCAGCACACGGATTTCCTGAGCTTCGGCACCAACGACCTCACCCAGATGACCTACGGCCTGTCGCGCGACGATGCCGGCCGTTTCATGAGCACCTATGTGCAGGCCGGCGTCTATCCCGAGGACCCGTTCCAGATGCTCGACATCGACGGGGTCGGAGAACTCCTGCACATCGCCGCTGAGCGCGGGCGCGCCGCCCGGCCCGGCCTCGTGCTGTCCGTTTGCGGCGAGCATGGCGGCAATTCCGAATCGATCGCCTTCTGCCGGGCGGCGGGATTCGATTATGTCTCCTGCTCGCCTTTCCGCGTGCCGGTGGCACGGCTTGCCGGGGCGCATCTGGCGCTCGGCGACAAGGCCGGCTGAGCGCTCAGCGCCCGATCACCTCGACGAGCTTGGCGTGGAACCGCGCCGCCACGGTGGCGAAGCCGTCGGTGGTGGCGTGGATCTCGTCGGCCCAGTCGGTCAGCCGCGGCAGCGCGCCGCGGCAATCGACGACATGGACATGCGGATCCGTCGCCGCGACGCGCTCGAGCATGGCATAGAGCCGGTCGATCAGGAGCGCGAGGATCTCGCGGCGCAGCTCCCCCTCGATGCCGAGCGGCGCGAAAGCACTGCCCAGCCACCGGTCCTTGGACGCCCAGGCCGGGCTGCGCCGGTCGGTCGAATCCCAGGGATGCGGGAACGGCACGTCGTAACCATGCACGAGGATGGGCAGCGTGCGAAAGGCCGCGCGCTCGCGGATCGTGGCGATGACGCGGCCATACGCGGTCTCGAGAAAGGAGATGCGACGGTCGAGCTCGGCGGCATCGATGTGATCCTCGGCGCGGCGCGCGTCGGGGTCGGCTCGCTTGAGGATCTTGCGCAGCACTGGCGTGCCGTCGCCCGCCTCCTCGTCCTCGCCGATGATGTCGTTGCCCGCCGCCGAGAACAGGAAGGCGCGCACCCGGTCTGCATGGCGGTCGAGCTCGGCCATGTATTCGCGCCCGCCCTTGCCCGGCGGGCCATAGACCATGTTGCGCGCCGTATCGCCCGCCGCCGAGAGGCAATTGACGAGATAGGGCTCGTTGAGATGGCTGATCGTCTCGCGGATGAAGATCGGGAACTGGAACCAGCTGTCGCCCTCGGCGACGATCACGTCGCGTGCATCCCCGGCGCGCAGGGCGCGCTCGAATCGCCGATTGCGCCGCCACCGTGCGAGCCCGTTGCCGATCCGCATCGCGTTCTCGGCCTCGATCTGATCGGGCGTCATCTCGACGCGGTCGGGGTCCGGCACCAGCGTCGGGCTGAAGGCCGGGCCGTCGGGAAGGAAGGTCGAGAAGGCGGCGATGACCTCGTCGGGCGTGTCGGGGTCCATCAGGAGCTCGACATATTGCGCATAGCTGATCCTGGCCATCACGACACTCCCGGACACGGGGATTCCGCTTGCGCGATGTTACCATGCAGACCGATAATGAAAAACGATCTTTCTCAGTATTGCGCGCCGGAGTTTCGATCATGCGCCCACCGCCGAGCGACGCCGAGGCCCTCGCCCCCGTTCTGGACCGTTTCGCGCGTGTGCGCACCAGGGTCGACCGCGCCCGCCGCGCCGTCGCCGACCGCGCCCCCTCACCCAACGAGACGGCCGACCGGCTCGCGATGTTCGCCGAGCGCGAGGAGATCGCCGAGCTGCGCGAGGGCCCCGCGCCGCGCGTCAGCGCCGACGCGCTCGACACGCGCGAGCGCATCATCGGCGCCGACGACATCCTGCGCATCAGCTTTCTGGGCCGCGGGATGGTCGCCGCGCGCTCGGTGGGGCGGGTCGTCGTGGCCGGCGGGCTCGATCATGGCACCGGCTTTCTCGTCGCGCCCGACATCCTGATGACGAACAACCACGTGCTGCCCGAAATCGCCCATGCCGCCGCCGCCGAGGTCGAGTTCGAGCAGCACGACCTGACCGGCGGATTCACCGGGATGCCGACCACCCGGCTCGATCCGGGGCGCTTCTGGTTCACCGACGCGACGCTCGACATCACGCTGGTGGCGCTCATGGAAGGCGCAGCGACGGAGCCGCTCGGCTGGCATCCGATGATCGCCCAGCAGGGCAAGATCCGCATCGGCGACCCCGTCAACATCATCCAGCATCCCGGCGGGCGCGGTAAATCGGTCGTCGTGCACAATTCCAACCTGCTGCATCTCGAGAACCCGGCGCGCGGGCGCGATGCGCAGAACCTCGGCGCCTTCCTGTGGTATGACGGCGACACCGAGAAGGGCAGCTCCGGTGCGCCGGTGTTCAACCGGCACTGGGAGGTGGTGGGCGTGCACCACCGGGGCGTGCCCCGGGCCGACAGCGCGGGCTACCTGCTCGATGCCGAGGGGAAGACCTTCTCGCGCGACGAGCTCGCCGCCGACCCGGACCGCGCCGTCTGGATCGCCAATGAAGGAACCCGCACGAGCCGCATCGTCACGATGCTGACCGAGGCGGCGTTCGAGAGCCCGCGCCATGCGCGCCGGCGCGATGCGTTACTGGAGCTATGGGACGAGTCGCGCCTGCGCAATCACGGCCAGGCCGCGGCCCGCGCGAGCGCGACCGATCTGCCCGCCCGGGAGGCCGCGCGCAGCGAGATCCGCGATACGGATACGCTGCGTGCCGCGGGCGTCACCATCCGCATCAGCATTGAACCCGGCCGCTGATCCGGCGCAATCAGCGCGTCTCGGCAAGCGGCGCCGAGGCTGGGGCAGCCCGACGCGCGCCGGCGCGTCCCAAAACGGGTGAAAGCCCGGGCGCGGCGCCACCGCGCCGCACCCGGGGCATCGGCATGGCGGATCAGGCGACGTCGAAACGGTCGGCCTGCATCACCTTGTTCCAGGCCGCGACGAAATCGCGCACGAACTTCTCCTGCGCGTCGCTTGCGCCATAGACCTCCGCGAGCGCGCGAAGCTGGGAGTTCGAGCCGAAGACGAGGTCAACCCGCGTGCCGGTCCACTTCACGTCGCCGCTCGCGCGGTCGCGCGCCTCGTAGGTGTCCTCATCTGCGGACAGGGGTGTCCACTCGATCCCCATGTCGAGCAGGTTGACGAAGAAGTCGTTCGTCAGCGTGCCCGGGCGGTCGGTGAAGACGCCGTGCTTCGCGTCGCCGTAATTCGCGCCGAGAACGCGCAGCCCGCCCACGAGTACCGTCATCTCCGGCGCCGTCAGCGTCAGCAGCTGGGCACGATCGACGAGCAGCTCCTCGGGCGCGACCGTGTACTTGCCCTTCTCGTAATTGCGAAAGCCGTCCGCGATCGGTTCGAGCACGTCGAAGGAGTCGACATCGGTCTGCTCCTGCGTCGCGTCGGTGCGCCCCGGGGTGAAGGGAACCTCGACATCGAAGCCGGCATCGCGCGCCGCCTTCTCGACACCGGCGCAGCCGCCGAGCACGATCAGATCGGCGAGCGAGACCTTCTTGCCGCCCGACGCCGCGTCGTTGAAGGCCTTCTGAACGCTCTCCAGTGTCTCGAGCACCTTCGCGAGGCGGGCAGGCTCGTTGACCTCCCAGTCCTTCTGCGGCGCAAGACGCAGTCGCGCGCCATTGGCGCCGCCGCGCTTGTCGGAGCCGCGGAAGGTCGAGGCCGAGGCCCATGCCGTCGAAACGAGCTCGGAAACGGACAGACCGCTGTCGAGCATCTTCGCCTTGAGCTGCCTGACGTCGCCCGTGTCGATCAGCGGATGATCGACCGCAGGAACCGGGTCCTGCCAGATCAGATCCTCGCCCGGCACCTCCGACCCGAGATACCGCGGCTTGGGTCCCATGTCGCGATGGGTCAGCTTGAACCATGCCCGCGCGAAGGCCTCGGCGAACTCGTCCGGGTTGGCGTGGAAATGACGCGAGATCTTCTCGTAGTCCGGATCCATCTTCATCGCCATGTCGGCGGTGGACATCATGATCGGGACCTTGCGCGCCGGATCTTCCGGATCGGGCGCCATGTCCTTTTCCGCGAGGTCCTTCGGCGTCCACTGCCACGCGCCGGCCGGGCTACGCGTGACCTCCCATTCGTATCCGAAGAGCACGTCGAAATACCCCATGTCCCACTTGATGGGGTTTGCGGTCCAGGCGCCTTCGAGGCCGCTCGTGATGGCGTCGCGCCCCTTGCCGGAGCCGTAGCTGCTCTTCCAGCCGAGGCCCTGCTCTTCGAGCGGAGCGGCCTCGGGCTCAAGCCCGACATGCGCCGGGTCTCCGGCACCATGGGTCTTGCCGAAGGTGTGCCCGCCCGCCGTGAGCGCGACCGTCTCGTAATCGTTCATCGCCATTCGCGCGAAGGTCTCGCGGATGTCCTGCGCCGACTTGAGCGGGTCCGGCTCACCGTTCGGGCCTTCCGGGTTCACATAGATCAGGCCCATCTGCACGGCGGCGAGCGGGTTCTCGAGCTCGCGGTCGCCGCTGTAGCGCCGGTCACCGAGCCACTCGGTCTCCGATCCCCAGTAGATGTCCTCCTCGGGCGACCAGACATCCTCGCGCCCGCCGGCAAAGCCGAAGGTGCGCCCGCCCATCGACTCGATCGCGACATTGCCCGCGAGTACCATCAGATCGGCCCAGGAAATCTTGCGGCCGTATTTCTGCTTGATGGGCCACAGCAGCCGGCGCGCCTTGTCGAGATTGCCGTTGTCGGGCCAGCTGTTGAGCGGCGCGAAACGCTGCGTGCCGGTCGATGCGCCGCCGCGGCCATCCGCGGTGCGATAGGTGCCTGCGCTGTGCCAGGCCATGCGGATGAACAACCCGCCGTAATGGCCGTAATCGGCCGGCCACCACTCCTGGCTGTCGGTCATCAGCGCGTGGAGATCCTTCTTGAGTGCCTGGAGGTCAAGCTTCTTGAACTCCTCGGCATAGTCGAACGTCTCGCCCATCGGGCTTTCGGCGGTGCCGTGCTGGTGCAGGATCGCCAGGTTGAGCTGGCTCGGCCACCACTCCCGATTCGACATCACGCCCATCTTGGCGGGGGTTTGCATCACCGGGCATTTGCCCGCATCGTTTCCGTCCATGGCTCATCTCCGATCGCGTCTGTGTCTCATGGATGCGCCGGGCGAACGCGCGCCGTTACCCGGCATCGTGCCTGACGTCATGCCCCCCGGCCGGGGGTGCGTCCATGCTCTGCGCTAACGTCTAGCAAACCCGCATCATCAGGTTAAGTTCATTTTTCTGATGATTGTGCAAATTTTCCCTTATGGAGCGGTTGGAGCTTGCGGCAGGGACCGCCGATGCGCCCGCGCGCGCGGGTCACCCGCCGCGTCCGGCGCGCAGCGACCGGCGCTGTCGGAACAACCCGCGGACACGCCGCCGGCGGCACACGCCCGACGCCCGCTCATCGCCGGGGGGCGGCCTAACCCTGCAGGCTCGCCACGCCGAGCGCGCCCTCGGCCCGCGCCTGCAGCGCCGCGGCGGCGGCATGGGCGGCGGCGGCGGTGGTGAAATAGGGGATCTTCTCGTAGAGCGCGACGGCGCGGATGTCGCGGCTGTCCTCAACCGCCTGCGCGCCCTCGGTGGTGTTCATCACCACGGCGATCTCGCCGTTCTTGAGCCGGTCCACGATATTCGGGCGCCCCTCGTAGACCTTGTTGACCAGCGAGCATTCAACGCCCGCGCCGCGCAGGAAATCGGCGGTGCCGCGCGTGGCGGTGATGGTGAAGCCCTGCGCGCGCAGGGTGCGGGCGGTGTCGAGCATCGCCTCGGTCTTGTCGGCGTCGCGGATCGACAGGAACACCTCGCCGCTCTCGGGCAGCGGGTTGCCCGCGCCGAGCTGCGCCTTGAGAAAGGCGAGCGGAAAGGACGCGTCGCGCCCCATCACCTCGCCGGTGGAGCGCATCTCGGGGCCGAGCAGCGTATCAACGCCCGGAAACCGCGCGAAGGGCAGCACGGCCTCCTTGACGGAGAAATGCGGCGTCTCGGCGGGGGCGAGCGTGAAACCGGAGAGTTTCTCCCCCGCCATCAGCCGCGCCGCGATCGAGGCGATGGGCGAGGTCACGGCCTTGGCCACGAAGGGCACGGTGCGCGAGGCGCGCGGATTGACCTCGAGGACATGGATCTCGCCGTCCTTGATCGCGAATTGCACATTCATGAGCCCCACCACGCCGAGCCCGAGCGCGAGCGCCTCGGTCTGGCGCTTGATCTCGGCGACGGTGCCGCTGTCGAGCCCGTGCGGCGGCAGACAGCACGCCGAGTCGCCCGAATGCACGCCCGCCTCCTCGATATGCTGCATCACCCCGGCGACATGCACGGCCGCGCCGTCGCACAGCGCGTCCACGTCGATCTCGATCGCGCCCGACAGATAGCTGTCGAGCAACACCGGGTTGCGCCCCGACACCACGACCGCCTCGTTGATGTACCGCTCCAGATGGGCGTCGTCGCGCACGATCTCCATTGCGCGCCCACCCAGCACATAGGAGGGCCGGATCACCAGCGGATAGCCCACCTCGGCGGCGATGCGGAACGCCTCGGCCTGGCTGTGGGCGAGGCCGTTCTGCGGCTGCTTGAGGCCGAGCTTGTTCAAAAGCGCCTGGAAGCGCTCGCGGTCCTCGGCGAGGTCGATGGCGTCCGGCGTGGTGCCGAGGATCGGGATGCCGGCGGCCTCGAGATCATTGGCAAGCTTGAGCGGGGTCTGCCCGCCGAACTGCACGATCACGCCGTGCAGCGTGCCCGACTCCTGCTCGACGCGCAGGATCTCGAGAACATGCTCGAGGGTGAGCGGCTCGAAGAAGAGCCGGTCGGAGGTGTCGTAGTCGGTCGAGACGGTCTCGGGGTTGCAGTTGATCATGATCGTCTCGAAGCCCGCCTCGGTGAGCGCGTAGCAGGCGTGACAGCAGCAGTAATCGAACTCGATCCCCTGCCCGATGCGGTTCGGTCCGCCGCCGAGGATGACGACCTTCCTGCGCTCCGTGGGCCGGGCCTCGCACTCGACCTCGCCCATCACCGGGGTCTCGTAGGTCGAATACATGTAGGGGGTCTGGGCCTCGAACTCGGCGGCGCAGGTGTCGATGCGCTTGAAGGCCGCCGTCACCCCAAGGCTGTGGCGCGTGCGCCGGATCTGGGCCTCGTCGCGGCCGGTCAGCCGCGCGAGCCGCGCATCCGAAAAACCCATCATCTTGAGCGTGCGCATCCCCTCGGCATCCGACGGGAGCCCGCCCGCGCGGATCCCTTCCTCGGCCTCGACGATTTCGCGGATCCGCGCGATGAACCAGGGGTCATAGGCGGTCGCGGCCTGGATGTCGTCATCAAGGAGCCCCTCGCGCATCGCCTGCGCGATCACGCGGATACGGTCCGGCGACTGCACGGCGAGCGCCTTGATCACGGCGGCGCGGTCGGGCGCGCCCTCGATGGCGATCTCGTCGAGGCCGGACTGCTCGGTCTCCATCGATGAGAGCGCCTTTTGCAGCGATTCGTGGAAACTGCGCCCGATCGCCATCGCCTCGCCCACCGATTTCATCGCGGTGGTCAGCTCGGGCACCGAGCCGGGGAACTTCTCGAAGGCAAAGCGCGGGATCTTGGTGACGACGTAGTCGATCGAGGGCTCGAAGCTCGCCGGGGTCACGCGGGTGATGTCGTTGTCGAGCTCGTCGAGCGTGTAGCCCACGGCGAGCTTGGCGGCGATCTTGGCGATGGGAAAGCCCGTCGCCTTGGAGGCCAGCGCCGAGGAGCGCGACACGCGCGGGTTCATCTCGATGACGACCATGCGCCCATCCGCCGGATTGACGGCCCATTGCACGTTGGAGCCGCCCGTCTCCACCCCGATCTCGCGCAGAACCGCGATCGAGGCGCTGCGCATGCGCTGGTATTCCTTGTCGGTCAGCGTGAGCGCGGGCGCGACGGTAACCGAGTCGCCGGTGTGAACCCCCATCGGATCGACGTTCTCGATCGAGCAGATGATGATGGCGTTGTCGGCGCGGTCGCGCACCACCTCCATCTCGTATTCCTTCCAGCCCAGAAGCGACTCGTCGATCAGGATCTGGCCCGTCGGCGAGGCGTCGAGCCCGGCGCGGCACATACGCTCATAGTCGTCGCGGTTGTAGGCCACGCCGCCGCCGGTGCCGCCCAGCGTGTAGGCCGGGCGGATGATCGCGGGCAGTCCGACATGCTCGATCGCGGCCACCGCGCTGGACACGCCGGCATTGATGTCGCGCTTGCCGCTTGCGAGCTTGGGCGCGGTGACGATGGTGGCGCGAGGGTTCTCGAGGCCGATGCGCTCCATCGCCTCGCGAAACAGGCCGCGATCCTCGGCCATCTCGATGGCCTGGCGGTTGGCGCCGATCATCTCGACGCCGTATTCCTCGAGCACGCCCATATCCGCCACCGCGAGCGCGGTGTTGAGGCCGGTCTGTCCGCCCATCGTGGGCAGGAGCGCGTCGGGGCGCTCGCGTTCGATGATGCGGGCGACGATTTCGGGGGTGATCGGCTCGATATAGGTCGCGTCGGCCATCTCCGGATCGGTCATGATCGTGGCCGGGTTGGAGTTGACGAGGATGACGCGGTACCCCTCCTCGCGCAGCGCCTTGCACGCCTGCGCGCCGGAATAGTCGAACTCGCAGGCCTGTCCGATGATGATGGGACCCGCGCCGATGATGAGAATGGACGATATATCGGTGCGCTTCGGCATCTGGCCCCCGCCATGTAGGATCGGGGCGGGTTATAGAGATGGCCTGTGCACGTGCAAGCCCCGCAATGGCGGCGGCGGGTCCCGCCGCGCCGGCGCCGGACCGCGCACCCGTGGTCACGCGCGCGCGAGCCGGGTTGAGCCCGCGGCGTGTGGCGCTACCCTCCCAGAGCGCCAAGATGTGCAGAACGGGAGCGCAGCATGAGCGACCTCTCCGGTATCAGGCTGATCGAGGCGCCGCGCGCGCTGCTTTGGGCCGAGCTTGCCGCGTTCTTCGTCGGCGTGCCGCTGGCGATGGCGCTGCTGATGCCGCCCGAGCTGATGTTCGCCGTGCTGTTGCCGGTCACGGTGGTCGGGCTCGTGCTTTTGCACATCACCGACGGTTTCCACTGGTCCGAGCTCTGGCGTGGCTGGGGGCGGGTGGATTGGCGCGTGGTCGCGGGATTCACGGCGGTGACCACCCTTATTGCGACGGGCGTCGCGCTCTATGCGGTGCCCGAATACGTGCTTTTCCTGCCGCGCGAGCATCCGCTCCTGCTCGCGATGATCCTGCTCGGCTATCCCGTCCTGTCGGCGCTGCCGCAGGAGATCGTCTTCCGGCCGCTGTTCTTTCGCCGCTACGGCCGCCTGATCCCGGAGCGCGGCGTGGCCTACGGGCTCAACGCGACGCTGTTCGCGCTCGCGCATCTGATGTACTGGAACTGGATCGTGGCGGCGCTGACCTTCGCCGGGGGGCTGATCTTTGCCTGGGCCTACGAGGCGCGCGGCAGTTTCGCGCTCGCGGTGGTGTTGCACTCGATGGCCGGCGGGGTGCTGTTCATCTCGGGGGCGGGGATCCTCTTCTACTCCGGCATGATCGTGCGTCCGTTCTAATCATTCCGCTGCGGCGCGCAGGGGCGGGGTCTCCCGGTAGAGGTAATCGCGCGTCAGCGGCACCGCATCGCGCTTGCGTGCGAGCTGGAACTGGAACACGCATTGCCAATTGTAGCGGAAGGCCTGCTCGCAGGCGACCAGGTAGAACCGCCACATCCGGCAGAAGCGGTCGTCATAGAGCGCGCGCGCGCGCTCGGTGTTGGCGCTGAAGCGCTGCTCCCAGTGGCGCAGTGTTTCGGCGTAATGCAGCCGCCAGACCTCGATATCGGCCGGCCAGAGCTGCTCCTTCTCGACCGCCGCCATGGCTTCGGAGATCGCCGGGATATACCCCCCCGGAAAGATGTATTTTGCCATCCAGGGATTGGTGCTGCCCGGCGGCTCGGTGCGGCCGATGGTGTGGATCAGCGCGACGCCGTCCTCGGTCAGCATGTCATGCACATGCCGGAAGAATTCGCGGTAATGCGGCACCCCGACATGCTCGAACATGCCGATGGAGACGATCCGGTCGAATTGCCCGGTCACCGCGCGGTAATCCTGCAGGCGAAATTCGACACGGTCGGACAGCCCCTCCGCCTCGGCGCGCTGGCGGGCAACCTTGAGCTGCTCTTCGGACAGCGTGACACCGAGCACCCGCGCGCCGTGATCGCGCGCGAGCGTCAGCGCCATGCCGCCCCAGCCGCAGCCGATATCGAGCACGCGCATCTCCGGCTCGATCAGCAGCTTGGCGGCGATATGCGCCTTCTTCTGCTGCTGTGCCTGTTCCAGCGTGTCGTCGGGGGTGCGGAAATAGCCGCAGGAGTACTGCTTGTCGGCATCGAGAAACAGGTCGTAAAGTTCGCCCGAGAGATCGTAATGATGCGCCACGTTGGCCCGCGCGCGCCCGGCGGGATTGAACTGCGCAAGCCATCGCATCGCCGCGCGGGAGTTGCGCACGACCCTGCGCCATTTGAGCCGCTGATCGGTGGCCATGTTGCGCATCGCGATTTCGAGAAAGCCGTGCAGGTCGTCGTCGTCGATGGTCAGGGTGGCGTCCATGTAGCCTTCGCCCACGCCCAGATCGGGGCTAAGCACGAGGCGCCGCAGGATTGCGGGGTCATGCAGGCGCACGGTGACCTCGGGCGCCGTACCGTCGCCGTAGCGGCCGACACGGCCGCTCGGCATGTGCAGTTCGAGTGTCCCGAAACGCAGCAGCGAGGTCAGCATCCGGTCGAGCAGCCTCTCCCACATCTCGCACCCCCTTTTACGACGCCTGTCATCGCGGTTGTGGACGATCGCGACACCGCGCCGCGTCGTCCTTGCTCTCGATCAATCTTGACAAAATTTTCCGTGTCCGTGCAAGTCCCTGCCGCCCGTGGTCGGGCGCGGCGGCGCGCGCCCTTGACTTCGCCCGCCGCACGCGGTGTATCGGCGCGCAACGCCGCCGAGGGGACAGACCATGCACGCTTACCGCAGCCATACCTGCGCCGCGCTCAACGCCGACCATGTCGGGCAGTCCGTGCGCCTGTCGGGCTGGGTGCACAGGGTCCGCGACCATGGCGGGCTCCTGTTCATTGACCTGCGCGACCATTACGGCATCACCCAGGTGCTCGCCGATCCCGACAGCCGCGTCTTCGCCGATGTCGAGAAGGTGCGCGCCGAATGGGTGATCCGCATCGACGGCACGGTGAAGGCGCGCGATCCCGAGCTCGTCAACCCGAAGATCCCCACCGGCGCGATCGAGGTCTATATCGACGACATGGAGGTGCTCGGCGCCGCCGCCGAGTTGCCGCTGCCCGTCTTCGGCGATCAGGACTATCCCGAGGAGACGCGGCTGACCTATCGCTTCCTCGATCTGCGCCGCGAGAAGCTGCACGCCAACATGATGCTGCGCGCCAATGTCGTCGCCGATATCCGCCAGCGCATGTGGGACACCGGCTTTACCGAGTTCCAGACCCCGATCATCACGGCGTCCTCGCCCGAGGGCGCGCGCGATTTCCTGATCCCGTCGCGGCTGCATCCGGGCAAGTTCTACGCGCTGCCGCAGGCGCCGCAGCAGTTCAAGCAGCTCATCATGGTCTCTGGGTTCGATCGCTACTTCCAGATCGCGCCCTGCTTTCGCGACGAGGACCCGCGCGCCGACCGCTCGCCCACCGATTTCTACCAGCTCGATCTGGAGATGAGCTTCGTCGAGCAGGAGGACGTGTTCAAAGCCGTCGAGCCGGTGATGCGCGGCGTGTTCGAACGCTTCGGCGCGGGCCGCCCCGTCAACGCCGACTGGCCGCGCATCCCCTACGCCGAGGCGCTGCGCAAATACGGCACCGACAAGCCCGACCTGCGCAACCCCATCGAGATGCAGGACGTGAGCGACCATTTCGAAGGCTCGGGCTTCAAGATCTTCGCCAGGCTCCTCGAGCAGCCCGGTAACGAGGTGCGCGCCATCCCCGCCCCCACCGGCGGCTCACGCGCCTTCTGCGACCGCATGAACGACTTCGCGCAGAAGCAGGGCCTGCCGGGGATGGGCTACATCTTCTGGCGCGCGGACGGCGACGAGATCACCGGCGCCGGCCCGGTGGCCAAGAATATCGGCCCCGAGCGCACCGAGGCGATCCGCCAGCAACTGGGGCTCAATGCGGGCGACGCGGCGTTCTTCCTCGGCGGCAAGCCGGCCGATTTCGAGACGGTCGCGGCGAAGGCGCGCGACGAGATCGGGCGCGAGCTCGGCCTGACGGATTTCGAGCGCTTCGAGTTCGCCTGGATCGTCGATTTCCCGATGTATGAGCGCGACCCGGAAACCGGGCAGGTCGATTTCTCGCACAACCCGTTCTCGATGCCCCAGGGCGGCATCGACGCGCTCGACGGCGAGCCGACGGCAGTGCTCGGCTACCAGTATGATCTGGCCTGCAACGGGGCCGAGATCCTCTCGGGCGCGATCCGAAACCACAAGCCCGAGATCATGTTCAAGGCGTTCGAGGTGGCGGGCTACCCGAAGGAGGAGGTCGAGACCCGCTTCGGCGGCATGGTCAAGGCGTTCCGCTACGGGGCGCCGCCGCATGGCGGGGCCGCCGCCGGGATCGACCGCATCGTGATGCTGCTCGCCGGCGAGGTGAATATCCGCGAGGTCATCATGTTCCCGATGAC
>LFIK01000362.1_pt1 | contig 33920 bp, 19 predicted proteins | sample 643401 | NCBI WGS metagenome assembly LFIK01 (sample SAMN03777447, study PRJNA286221) | soda lake metagenome | biome: soda lake; feature: Kulunda steppe; material: water; isolation source: sample T5-Br brine of Lake Tanatar-5 | place: Russia: Kulunda steppe | collected 2010-07
CACGGGGATCACGGGGATCACGGGGATCACGGGGATCACGGGGATCACGGGGATCACGGGGATCACGGGGATCACAGGGATCATGCAGCCCACGAGGCGCCGCTGGATGTGCATGTGCCGCCGGCGGTCCTGCAGAAGATGAATCTGCGCACGGCTGCGGCCGAGAAGCGCGTCATTGCCGATGATGTGCGGACCTGGGGCGTGGTCGAACGGGATCCGTCCCGGATCGGCCGCCTGCATGCGCGTGTGGGTGGCTGGGTCGAGACCATGGAGGTGCACGCAGAGGGTGATCCGATTGCTGCCGGGCAGCGATTGCTGACCCTCTATTCGCCGGAGCTGATCAACGCCCAGGAGGATCTGCTGCATGCGCTCAGGGCAGATACGGCGGAGCTGATCCAGGCGGCCAGAGAGCGCCTGGCCGGCTACGGGGTTCAGTCACGCGTGATCGAACAGATCGAGCAGAAGGGCCGGGTGCTGCGGGAGGTGCCCTGGTATGCCCCGCAAGGCGGCGTACTGGGTGAGCCGGCGCTGCGGCAGGGGCAGTACGTCAGTGCCGGTGGTCTGTTGCTCGAATACGTGAATCTGGAGCGGGTCTGGCTGGTTGCTGAAGTGCTCGCACCCCAGGCGGCGACGCTGACCCGCGGCCAGCCGGCGGTAGTGCGTTTCAGAGCCCTGCCGGGACAGGACTGGTCCGCCGAAGTCAGCCACATCTATCCGGAGCTCGAGCCGGTGCAGCGTGCCACGCGTGTGCGCCTGCCGCTGGACAACGCCGAGGGCGTCCTGCGTCCCGGCATGTGGGCCAGCGTCCGGCTGCAGGCCTTGCCGGATCTGCCGCGTCTGGCGGTGCCGCGCGAGGCGGTGATCCGGACCGGCGACGCCGCACGAGTGGTGGTCCAGACCGAATCCGATCACTTCCAGGTGCGTCCGGTGACGCTGGGTCGCGGCGATGCCCGGCACATGGAAATCCTGGCCGGAGTCCGTGCGGGCGAGACCGTGGTCACGTCCGGCCAGTTCCTGCTGGATTCCGAAGCGGCCGTGCAGGCCGGTGGCGAGCGCATGGGCGGCCATGCCCATCACTGACCTGGAGGCATCGACATGATCGAGCAATGGGTGCGCTGGTCTGTGCACAATCGGGTGCTGGTGCTGATTCTGGGCTTTGCGCTCGCGGCTGCGGGTCTGCAGGCCGTGCGCAACGCGCCGGTCGACGCCATACCCGACCTGTCCGATCCGCAGGTGATCGTGCGCGCGAGTCATCCCGGACAGGCACCGGAGGTGGTCGAGCAGCAGGTGACCTATCCACTGACCACCACGCTGATGGCGGTTCCCGGCGCGCACACCGTGCGCGGCTTCTCCATGTTCGGCGATGCCTTCATCTACGTGCTGTTCGATGAAGGCACCGACCTGTACTGGGCCCGGGCCCGGGTGCAGGAGTATCTGGCCCAGGCGCAGGGTCGCCTCCCGAGTGACGCCAGGGTGGAGCTGGGACCCGATGCCACCGGCGTGGGCTGGATCTACAAGTATGCACTGGTGGACCGCACCGGTGAGCATGATCTGGCCCAGCTGCGGGCGCTGCAGGACTGGTTCCTGAAGTACGAGCTGCAGGGCGTGCCGGGGGTGTCCGAGGTGGCGACCGTCGGCGGCATGGTGCGTCAGTACCAGGTGGTGGCGGATCCCGATGCCCTGCGTGCCTACGGCCTGTCACTGGCCCGGTTGCGCGATGCAATCCGGCTTGGCAATGCCGAGGTGGGTGGTTCGCTGATCGAGATGGCCGAGGCGGAGTACATGGTGCGCGCCTCCGGTTATCTGCAGAGCCTGGATGACCTGGCCCGGATTCCGCTGGGTCGCTCCGAGCAGGGCACGCCTATCCTGCTGGAGGACGTGGCCGAAGTGCGACGCGGGCCAGCGCCGCGGCGGGGGATTGCCGAGCTGGACGGCGAAGGCGAGGTCACCGGCGGCATCATCGTGATGCGCGACGGCGAGAATGCCCGTGCCACCATTCAGGCTGTGCAGGAGCGCTTGCAGGAGCTGGCCTCGGGGCTGCCGGAAGGTGTCGAGATCGTCACCACCTACGACCGCTCGGGGCTGATCGACCGGGCCGTGCAGACCCTGTGGCTGAAGCTGGCACTGGAGTTTCTGGTGGTGGCCGGCATCTGCACGGTGTTCCTCTGGCACTTTCGCTCGGCGCTGGTGGTGCTGCTGAGCCTGCCGCTGGGCGTGCTGGTGGCGTTCATCGTCATGCAGTTGCAGGGCATCAACGCCAACATCATGTCGCTGGGCGGGATCGCCATTGCCATCGGGGTGATGGTGGATGCGGCGATCGTGATGATAGAGACACTGCACAAGCGGCTGGCGCGGGATCCCCCGTCGGCGGACCGGCACTGGCATGCAGTGGCGGACGCGGCGGCGGAAGTTGCCCGGCCCATCTTCTTCTCGCTGCTGATGGTCGCCGTGGCCTTCCTGCCCGTGTTCGCCCTGCAGGCCCAGGCGGGCAGGCTGTTCTCTCCACTGGCCTTCACTGCCAGCTATGCCCTGGCCGCCGCCGCCGGCATTGCAGTGACGCTGGTGCCGGTGCTGATGGGCTATCTCATTCGCGGGTCCATTCGCGATGAGCGTTCCAATCCGGTCAATCGCGGGCTGGTGGCGCTCTATCGCCCGCTGCTGGATATGACGCTGCGCAGGCCGCTGCTGCTGTTGCTGGCGGTGGGGCTGGTGCTGGGCTCGACGCTGTATCCGCTCAGCCGGATCGGCAGCGAGTTCATGCCGGAACTGGACGAGGGCGACCTCATGTACATGCCCACCACGGACCCGGGGCTGGCACCGGACAAGGCCAGAGAGCTGTTGCAGCAGACCAACGCGCTCATTCGGGGCGTGCCGGAGGTGGAGCGCGTGTTCGGCAAGTCCGGGCGAGCCGATACGGCTACCGATCCGGCGCCCCTGACCATGTTCGAGACCTTCATCACCCTGCGGCCGCGCTCGCAATGGCGTGACGGCCTGACCACCAATGACCTGATCGCGGAACTGGATGAGCGGGTCAATCTGCCTGGTCTGACCAACGCCTGGGTGTTTCCGATCCAGACCCGGATCGACATGCTGCAGACGGGGGTCCGCACCGACGTGGGTGTGCGCATCAGCGGGCCGGACCTGGCAGTGCTGGAAGCGCTTGCGGTGGATGTGGCCGCCCGGCTGCGTGAGCTGGATGGCACCCATACGGCCTTTGCCGATCGCCCCGGCAGCGGTCGCTACCTGATGATCGAGCCGGACCGCGTCGAGGCGGCGCGTCAGGGGCTGTCCGTGAGCGACCTGCATCAGGTGGTGCGTTACGGGATTGGTGGCGCCAATGTCACCGAGACCGTGGAGGGGCTGGAGCGATTCCCGGTCAACCTGCGTCTGCCGCAGGAATGGCGCGCCACGCCCGAGGCGCTGGCGTTTTTGCCGGTCGCCACGCCCCTTGGCAATACCGTGGCGCTGGGTGAAGTGGCGCGCCTGCGCATCGCTGATGGGCCGGCAATGATCCGCAGCGAGAACACCCGGCCGACAGCGTTCGTGTTCGCCGATGTCTCGGGACGCGATCTGGGCGCCTGGTTGCGCGATGCGCGCAATGCGGTGGCCGCTCTGGAGTTGCCGGGAGGCTACAGTCTGGGCTGGACCGGCCAGTACGAGTACCTGGAGCGTGCTCGCGCGCAGCTGGCCGTGGCGGTGCCCCTGGTGGCCGCGGTCATTCTGGTGCTGCTGATGCTGACCTTTCGTCAGCTGGTTGACGTCCTGCTGGTGCTGACCACCGTGCCGCTGGCGCTGGCTGGCGGACTCTGGCTGATGTGGGCACTGGGACATGCGTTCTCGGTGGGGGTGGCCGTCGGTTTCATCGCCCTCGGTGGTCTGGCGGCGCAGACGGGGGTGGTGATGCTGGTCTACCTGAACGACGCCCTGGCGCGCTGGAAGGCGGCCGATGCTGGTCCGCTGACGCGGGTGCAGCTCAGAGAGGCGGTACTGGAGGGGGCGCTGGCCAGGGTGCGCCCGGTCACCATGACCGAGAGCACCGTGTTCCTGGGGTTGCTGCCGGTCATGCTGGGGACCGGCACCGGTGCAGAGGTCATGCAGCGCATCGCTGCTCCCATGGTAGGCGGGGTGTTCACCGTCTGGGTGACTGCGCTGGTGGTGCTGCCCGTGCTGTTCTACCTGTGGCACCGGCGCTACACAGAGCGCGGATGATTCTGGTGCACGATGCGTTACCGATGGTGACGCATGGTGCAGCGCCGCGAGCTCTAGGCGTGCCAGGTGTAATGCAAGTTGCTGTAGTTGCTGGTAATAAAAAGTTGGCATGGGGTATGCATTGTGAAAGCCGGGAAGGAGGGGTCTAGCCATCAACTGAACGTCAGGAGTTCACAGTCATGAGCAAGACCATCCGCAAGTCCGCCATCGCCGTTGCAGTACTCGCCGCCGCGCCGTTCTTCGCGCAGGCCAATTCCGCAGAGATGAGCGCCTGCTACGAAGCGTTCGTTGCCGAGCATCTGCCGGCCGAACATCCGACTTCGCTGCAGGTGCTGCCAGGTGGCCATCCGGCCTTGTCCAGCGTTTCGTTCTCGCGCACTCGCACTGTCGAGATCGATCTGCAGGCAGCCGATCCCGAGTCGGGTAACGTGATTGCCAGTGCGACCTGCACGGTTCGCCCCAACGGTACGCTGAGCATCACGCCGCGTGAATCCCGGGACTTCCTGGCCGCCAACTGAGGTCCGGGTGGCAGTCTCGAGGCAGCCGGCGCTGATCCGTGATGATTCTGCGCCGGTGCTCCCCGTTGAAGTGGAAGGGCGTACAGCGATCCCGCAACAGCCTCTCGCCGGGTATCGCTGTGCGCACCTTCAGGCGCCCCACATGGTTCATCAAGGCCGTCAGCAGAGGCCTCTGTCCGCCCGAGTCGGCGGCCTGCTCCGGTCTTGGCCGTCGGCTGCAATCCTGCCTCCAGGCGAGCATCGCTCGGGCAGGGCTCTGGATCCGCTGTTGCCCGTCTGAAGATTCGCGTCGATGATCCGGTCATTGCCGGCTTGCGTTGTCGATGTGGTGAAGGTGAATCAGGATTCCCGCCAGGATGCTGCTCGCGCTCCAGGTCTTGAAGCGCGCATGCGCTGCCATGTCGCCAGTGATGGCCGCTTGCGTGCACGCGGTGCCGGCGTGCTGTCGAGGCAGCTGGTGCAGGCTTACCTCGCTACCGCTTACCAGGTGCGCCTGGCGGCAGATCCGGTGACGCTGACGATCGGGCCCCTGGCCGGTTCGGTGCGGCGCTGGCTTGCGCGTCGGTCATGCCGGGAGCTGGTAGTCGTGACTGCCGCCAACCCGGTCAGCCGGCCATTGGGGCGCTGGCCCAATCAGTCCAGGAACCAGGCGCTGCAGGCTTGGCTGCGACGAAAGGGCTGGCAGTGTCTGCCTGCGGCCGGCGTGCCGTTGCGACCTGGTTGGGAAGCCGAGGAAAGTCTGGCAATAGTCGGCATGTCAGTGGATGCCGGCGCTGCCGCAGGCCGCCGCTTCGGCCAGAATGCGATCGTCCACGCCAGTATCCTGAGAGGGGTCCGGTTGATATTGCTGCGTTGACTGCTGCGCCTTTCCGGTTGGCGCGACTGCCGCAAATCGCGCAAGATGGCCGGCGTTTTCACCTCAGGAGGGAGCAGGCCATCATGGCGATCGACTTTGAAATTCCGGCAGATGCGAAGGCCGTGCGCGAGCAGGTGCGGCAGTGGGTGCACGATGAGTGCATTCCGGCCGAGCAGCGCCTGATGAACGGCGAGGACTACAAGACCGTGCTGGGTGAACTGCGTCAGAAGGCGCGTTCCCAGGGGCTCTGGTGCCCCTTCATTCCGAAGGAGCATGGCGGCATGGGGCTCGGACCGCTGGCCAATGCGCTGGTGCAGATGGAGCTGGGCGAGAGCTATCTGGGTGCGTTGTCGCTGAACACCCAGGGCCCCGATGACGCCACCATGATGACGCTGCTCGAGTACGGTACCGAGTATCAGAAAGAGAAGTTCCTGAAGCCCCTGTTGAACGGCGAGAAGCGGATCTGCTACTCGATGACCGAAAAGGCAGCCGGCGCCGATGCCACGGGCATGCAGACCCGGGCAGAGAAGAAGGACAACGATACCTACCTGCTCAATGGCGAGAAGTGGTTCTCCTCTGCCGCCAGCGTCGCGGATATTGCCGTGGTCATGGCGAAGACCGACCCGGATGCGCCGCGCCACCAGCAGTTCTCGACCTTCATCGTCGAGCTGCCCAACCCGGGCTACAACATCAAGCGCGATATCGAGACCATGGCGCTTGAGGGTCCCCTGTCCCACATCCTGGGTGGTGGCCACGCAGAGGTCGAGATCAAGGATCTGGAAGTTCCGGCCGAGAATCTGCTGGGGGGTGAAGGCAACGGCTTCAACATGGGGCAGCACCGACTGGCTTACGGCCGTCTGCGGCATGGCATGCACAACGTCGCCATGGCCCAGCGGGCTCTGGACATGGCCACCGCCCATGTCACCCAGCGAACCACTTTCGGCAAGGGTCTGGACGAGCGTCAGGCGGTGCAGTTCATGCTGGCCGAATGCGCCAGCGAGCTCTACATCGCTCGTCTGATGCTGCTCCATATCGCCTACAAGGCCGAGCGCAAGCTGGACCTGCGTCAGGAGAACGGCATCGCCAAGGTGTTCCTGGCCAACATGGTGCACAAGGTGGTGGACACAGCCATCCAGCTGCATGGGGCGCTGGGCTACTCCCGCGATACGCCGCTGGCAGCCTGGTATACCCATATCCGCTCCCAGCGCCTGGTCGATGGGCCGGATGAGGTCCATCGCTGGACGACTGGTCGCAACGTCATCAAGGCGTTCAAGGCGACCGGCACCACGGCCGGTGCCTGCGGCGGCGATCTGCTCTGAGAGACTGGCAGGGGCAGCATTCACACTGCCCCTGCAGTCCGCTTGCGGCAGGACCCATGATGGCGCGTCACGGGTGCCATTCTGGTGCAAAAATCCCATCTGCCATGCGCACTTGCGGTGGTCCCGGGGGCATGCCAATAATGCCGCTCTGGTCCCTCGCAATCGGAGTTCGGCATGGTTTCCCTGAACGTCAACGGCACCACCCACGAGCTGGATGTGGAGCCGGACACTCCTCTGCTCTGGGTGCTGCGTGATCACCTGCAGCTGACCGGCACCAAGTTCGGTTGCGGCATCGCCCAGTGTGGCGCCTGTACCGTGCAGCTGGACGGCGACCCGGTGAGGGCCTGCATGTTTCCGGTAGCGGCCGCGGCAGGGCGCAGGGTCCGCACCATAGAAGGCCTCTCCGAAGATCGTTCCCACCCGGTACAGCAGGCCTGGATCAAGCATGATGTGCCCCAGTGCGGCTACTGCCAGTCCGGTCAGATCATGGCCGCTGCGGCCCTGCTGGAACAGAATCCGGAGCCTTCCGACGCCGACATCGATCGGGCCATGACCAATCTGTGTCGTTGCGGTACCTACCAGCGCATGCGCGCGGCCATTCACGATGCCGCGCGGCTGGCACGGGAGGCCTGAGGCATGAGTCGTTCACCTGCAATGACGCGACGGGGATTCGTCAAGGCCACGCTGGCGGTCAGCGGCGGAATGGCGCTCGGCTTCCACCTTCCAGCACTGGCAGCGGCCGCCGGTGAAACCGATGCGAACGGCGCCGAGATCAATGCCTGGCTGCTCATCGATCCGGATGACCGGGTCACCATCCGGGTGGCCCAGTCCGACATGGGGCAGGGCGTATTCACTGCCATGCCCATGCTGGTGGCCGAGGAACTGGAATGCGACTGGAGGCATGTGCGCGCCGAGTACGCCAGTGCCAACCGCAGCCTGCGCGAGAACCAGGTCTACCGGCGCATGGGGACCGGCGGCAGCAATGCCGTGCGGGTATCCCGGCCGTATCTGCAGCAGGCGGGTGCCAGTGCGCGCGAGCGTCTGGTGCATGCTGCGGCAGAACGCTGGGGCGTGCCGGCATCCGAGTGCGAGGCACGCGCCAGCAAGGTCCACCATCAGGACAGCGGTCGCTCACTGCGCTTCGGCGAACTGGCTGCGGCTGCGGCCCGGGTGGAACTGGAGCAGGAGCCCGAGATCCGCAAGCCCGGCGAGTATCGCCTGCTCGGGAAATCACTGCCCAGGCTCGACGTTCCCGACAAGGTGGATGGCACCACGCGCTACGGCATTGATGTGCGCCTGCCGGACATGGTCTATGCCGCAGTCGCATCCTGCCCGGTCTGGGGCGGAAAACTTGCCTCGCTGGATCCGGAGCCCGCCGAACGCATGCGTGGAGTCATCAAGGTGGTGTCTTTCGAAGACACGATCGCGGTGGTGGCGGATTCGTACTGGCGTGCCTGGCAGGCGCTGCAGGCGCTTGCGCCCGAATGGGATACGGGCGAGGACGGTGACGCCAGCAGTACAGGGTTCCGGAAGCGCTTTCAGGCGGCGCTGGACGAGCGTGGCACAGTCGCCGCAGAGTCGGGTAATGCCTATAGCGAGCTGGAGCAGGCATCGACGACGCTGGAGGCTGATTACTTCGCCCCCTATCTGGCCCATCTTGCGCTGGAGCCGGTGAACTGCACGGTGCGCATTGCAGACGACAAGGTCGAACTGTGGACCGGCACCCAGAATCCGGAGAGTGCGCTGGGCGTGGCCGCAGAAGTCTCCGGACGACCCCCCGAGCAGGTACACGTGCACAGCTGCCACCTGGGCGGCGGCTTTGGCCGTCGCAGCAATCCGGATTACGTCGCCAGGACGGTGCGTATCGCGCTCGAGCTGGAGCAGCCGGTACAGGCCATCTGGAGCCGCGAGGAAGACACCCGCACGGGCCACTATCGGCCCATGGCGGCGTTCCGGTTCCGGGCCGGCTTCGATGCCGAGGGGCAGCCGCGCGCCTTCGTGAATCGTTCGTCCACCCATTCGATCCTCGCGGGGCTGAGGCCGGAAATGGTTGCGGAGGGCCTGGACAGCTCGTCGTTGTCCGGGCTGCAGGACATGCCCTATGGGTTTGCGCACAGGTCGATCGAGCATCATCTGCAGCGCACCCATGTGCCGGTCTGGTTCTGGCGGGCGGTGGGCAGCACCCAGAACGCGTTCGCGCTGGAATGCTTCATTGACGAGATGGCCGAGGCTGCAGGCAAGGATCCGGTGCGGTTCCGGCGTGAGCTGCTGGCGGAGCGCAGCGACATGGTACGTGTGCTGGATGCCGCCGCCGAGCATGCTGACTGGGGTGCCGAGCTGGAACCGGGCCGTGGCCGCGGTGTGGCCATCATGGAGAGCTTCGGTTCCATCTGCGCCCAGGTGGCGGAAGTCACTGTCAGCCAGTCCGGCCAGCTGGTGGTGGATCGGGTCGTGACGGCGCTGGATTGCTACAACACGGTCAACCCCCAGACCATCGAGGAGCAGATGGAGAGTTCCGTGGTATTCGGTCTGTCTGCGGCGCTCTGGGGGCAGGTCGAGATTGCCGACGGACGGGCGCGGCATGGCAACTTCGATCGTCACCGCATCCTGCGGCTGGCGGAAACCCCGCTCATGGAGACCCATCTGGTATTGTCCGGTGGTGATCGCTGGGGTGGCGTCGGCGAGCCGGCGGTGCCGCCGGTGGTACCCGCGGTCTGTAATGCCATTCATGCGGCTACCGGCCGCCGGATCAGGTCGCTGCCGCTGTCCGAGCAGGACCTGAGCTGGTCCTGACCATGGGCCTGGGTGGCCTGGGTCGACGGTTGCTGTTGTCGGCATGGGTACTGTTGCTGACGCTGCTGCCCGCAGCGGTCTGGTCTGAACAGACCGAGCTGCTGGCGGCCATGTGCAATGCCTGCCATGGTGCCCAGGGGCAGGGCAGTGATCCCGTTCCGGCGCTGGCGGGCGGCAAGGCGATGGAGGCCAGGATGCTGGCCTGGCGTGGTGCAGACAAGGACGCGGCGCCAGAAGGGGCCGGTCATCAGATGCAGCGGCTGGCACGGGGACTGACCGAGGATCAGATCCGGGCGCTGGCCAGCCACTACGCGGACCGGTCCGAGGCCCGGGCGAACCAAGGCGTCCGGCCATGAGCTGGAGTCGCCGTCGGTTGCTGCAGGCCGGGCTGGCGTTGCCGGCGGTGATCGGGGCCCGGGCGCGTGCCAGTGATCATGGTCGGGTGGTGGTGGTCGGTGGCGGCTTTGCCGGGGCGACTGCCGCGCGCTATCTGCGTCGCTGGGCGCCGTCGCTGGACGTGACACTGGTGATCGGGCGGCGCCCCTACTGGACCTGCCCTTTCAGCAATCTGGCGCTGGTGGGCGGGTTCCGGCTTGCCGAGCTGCAGGTGTCACGGACCGCACTGGCCGCCGACGGGATCCGGCTGCTGGCTGCGCATGCGCGACGTTTCGACCCGGAACAGCGGACCCTGCAGCTGGATGACGGCCGCCTGCTGGAGTGGGACCGGCTGGTGCTGGCGCCCGGGGTCGAGCTGCAGCCGGAGGCCATCGAGGGCCACAGCGAGGCAGCCACCCGGACCTTTCCCCACGCGTGGCAGGCGGGTCCGCAGACGGCCCTGCTGGCGGCGCGCCTGCATGCGGTGCCCGACGGCGGGCTGGTGGTCATCAGCGTGCCGGAAGCGCCCTATCGCTGCCCACCGGGGCCCTATGAGCGTGCCAGCCTGTTCGCCTGGTGGCTGCAGCGCCATCGTCCGCGTGCGCGCCTGGTGGTGCTGGATGCCAATGCCGGCTTCACCAAGGACAGCCTGTTCCTGCAGGACTGGCAGCAGCGCCATGGCGACCGCCTGCAGTGGCTGGGCCGCGCCGACAGCGGCAGCGTGCGACGGGTGGATGCCCGCCGCGGCACCCTGCACACCGACTTCGATGACTGGCAGCCGGATCTGGCCTGCGTGATCCCGCCCCAGCGGGCGGCACCCATCGCCCGTCAGGCCGGGCTGGACGCCGGCACCGGCTGGTGTCCGGTGGATGCACGCAGTTTCGCCTCAAGGGTCCATTCGCAGGTGCACGTGCTGGGGGATGCGGCCATCGCCAGTCCCATGCCCAAGTCCGCCTTTGCCGCTGCCAGTCAGGCACGGGTCTGTGCGGCGGCCATCAGCGCCGAGCTGACCGGTCGCGCCATGCCCGAGTCGCTGCTCATGAATACCTGTTACAGCCTGCTGGCACCGGGCGAGGGCATTTCCGTGGCCGGTCTCTATCGTGGCAGTGCGGACGGGATCGAGGCGATCCCCGGCACCACCGGCATCAGTCCGGCGTCCATGACGGCGACGGTGCTGCGTGCCGAGGCCGGGCACGCCCGTGGCTGGTACCGCAGGGCCCGCGCCGAAGCCTTCGGGGACTGAGCGATGAAGCCTCTGCTGACACTGTCATTGCTGCTCGCATTGCTGCTCGCATTGCTGCTCGCATTGCTGCTGGGCTGCGCTGGCGCCGCATTGGCGGACTGCGCACCGTTCACCATCAGTGGCGATGCCATTTCCGAACCGCTGGTGCCGGTCCGCGCCGACCCGGACCGCGGTGCTCGCATTGCCGCTGACAGGCGCCGGGGGGATTGCGTCATCTGCCACCAGCTGCCGCTGTCCGAACAGCGCTTTCACGGCAACCTGGGGCCGTCACTGGTGGCAGTGGGCGGGCGCCTGGATGCGGCCCAGCTGCGGCTGCGGATTGCGGCACCCAGAGCATTGAACCCGGCGTCCATCATGCCTGACTACTGTCGCACCGGAGGTCGCTACAGGGTGGCAGATGGCCGGCAGGGGCAGCCGCTGCTGTCCGCAGCCGAGATCGAGCACCTGGTGGCCTGGCTGGTGACGCTGGATGGTTCGGAGGGAGAGCCATGATCGGGCGCAGGATGCTGCTGCTCGGCGCCGGTGCGGCGCTGACGGTGATGCTGATGCCCCGCAGCCTTGCACAGCTGGCGGATGTGTTGCGGCCGGTATTTGCGGACCACTTCGGTGACCGTCGTCCGAAGGACGGCGGTGTGGAGCTTGAGGTCAGCAGGCTGGTAGAGAACGGCAATTCGGTTGCGGTCGCGGTGCGCGCCCTGGACGATGGTCCGGAGCCGGTAGCCCTGCACCTGTTCATGCCTCGCAATCCGGAGCCCTGGGGCGGCAGCGTACGGTTGCAGGCGCCGGTCCTGCCGGAGCTGCGCACACGGATACGGTTGGCAGGCAGCCAGGACCTGACCGCCGTGGTAGAGCGTGCTGACGGATCGCTGGGGGCTACCGCGGTCACGGTCATGGTCACCCTGGGTGCCTGCGCCGACGACCTGTATGGAGATTTCGTCCAGTGAGCTTTCCGGTGCGCGTCAGGATTCCGGAGCGGGTCGCTGCCGGTGATGAGGTCCGGGTGCGCGCCCTGGCCCAGCACCCCATGGAGACCGGTTTCCGTGTCGATACCCGCGGTGAACGTCGAGCCCGACACATCATCACCCGCTTCCAGTGCCGCTATGACGATCGTCTGATCGTGGACATGGAGCTGCGACCAGGCATTGCTGCCGATCCATACCTGGAATTTGCCTTCATTGCCGATCGCAGCGGCGAGGTGGTGCTGCACTGGGAAGATGATCGCGGTGAGGTCGCCGAGCACCGCAGTGTGTTGAAGGTGCAGTCGTGAGAATCCTGCTCGGACTGTTGCTGGTGGTCGCCGTGCTGTCAGTCCATGCGGACCTGCAGGTCGACCCCGTTGGAGGGCTTCCGGTCGGTCCCTCGGGGACCGACTTTCTGGGGCCCGAGTTGCGCAGCCTGCAGGAGGATCCGTTCGCCAATCCGGGGCTGCTCTGGGTGGACGTTGGCGAACGCCTCTGGAATCAGCGAGATGGCTCGGCCGCACAGTCCTGCGCCGACTGTCATGGTGGGCCTGATCGGATGGCGGGTCTTGCCGCGGGACTGCCACGCTGGAATGAGGCGCTTGATCAGCTCGACAACCTGGAGCGGCTGATCCAGCGCTGCTGGACCGATCGTCAGGGACATGAGGCACTGGAGCCGGAGGGTCGCGAGCTGCTGGCCCTGACCACCCTGCTGGCCCATCAGTCACAGGGCATGCCCATGCAGGTGCGCGTGGACGGACCGGCATCGGAGGCCTTCGCGCGCGGGCAGGCCAGCTATCATCGTCGTCGAGGTCAGCTGGACATGTCCTGCAGTGACTGCCATGACCGCTATCGGGGTGCCCGCCTGCGCGGTGAGCCGGTCAGCGCAGGCATGATCAACGGTTTTCCGCTCTATCGCCTGACCTGGGAGACGCTGGGTTCGCGTCAGCGCATGTTCCGCTGGTGCAACGATGCCGTGCGGGCCGAACCGCATCCGTGGGACAGCGATGCCTATCTGGAGCTGGAGCTCTACCTGGCCTGGCGGGCCCGGGGGCTGCCGGTGGAAACCCCCGCAGTGCGCCGCTGATCCCGTCGGTCAGCGAGTGTGCTCCTGCTTGGGTCCCGCTGGGTGGTCGGACGAGCGTCCACGCCATGACCGGTAGCCGCGGCGCAGCTGCTCGAACAGGTGTGGCGGTAGCCGGCGTGCGCAGCGCAGGGCAAGTTGCCTGAGGCGATAGCGTCTGCCGTTCAGCAGCGTCCTGCCCAGACCCGGAGCGTGCAGGCTGTCGTCTTCCGTGCAGAACACCGGCCGCCCGGTGGCGCGACTGATGGCCCGGGCCTGGCGACTGCTGCTTTCGATGAACAGCGCCAGGTTCGACGCTCCATAGTATTCGGCCTTGTGGGTTGCGTGCGCATTGAGGCGCTGGCGGGTTGCCTTGTCCGGTAGATCCAGCATGACCAGCTCCCGATAGCAGATGCCATGCCGGCGCAGCCAGTCTTCGGTCTGTGGGCGGTATTTCTCCAGCCGGCTGGTGACCAGTGCGGCAATCGGATAGCTGGGCAGGATCAGCGGCTCTGCGGTGCGCAGGAAGGTCTCGTACGCGGGCCCGTCGTCGTTCTCGTGGGGCTGCGGGTCCCGGCACAGGACCCCGTCGATGTCGACTGCGGCCTGCTGCAACACCACGTGGTGATAGAGGTTCCACTGGAACAGCCGGGGCAGAGGCAGGTGCTGCAGGTACAGATCGACCGCTTCGGTCTGCGGGTCGGAGGCATAGACTGCCAGCCGCGTGATGTGCGCGGGGCAGGCCCCTGGAATGCTGGCACGGGCATGGTGCATGGACATGCCGGTATTGGTGCTGTCGTCTACCAGCAATACGTGCCGGGCCTGCCAGCACCGATCAAGTGGATATCTCGGCCGGCGACGCATGCCGTGCAGCACGGGTGCATTGCGCAGGAACGTCTGCAGGTCGACGCAATTGATGTTGAGCAGCGACGCGATCATGTAGGCGGGAATCATGCCGCTGCGGGGCACGCCCACCACCAGATCGAAGGGCTGCTGCTGCAGTCGATGGGCATTGCCGCGGATGTCCGACGCAAGGTCGGCGTAGGATCTGTAGTTCATCTTGCCCGCAGGCATCCGCGGATGCCTTCCCCCCTGCCCGCCCTGCCGACCGGGCAGGGACAACGTTCCCTGTTCTGAAGCCCCGGATTTCAGAGCTGGTTGTGACTGCCGTCGCACAGAGGGGCATTGCCGGTCTGCTTGCAGCCGCAGAAGAACACCTTGCTGCTCTGTTGCGGGGTCCACGCCAGCGGCGTGATGTCGGTCTCCTTGTGTGCACCGTCACAGAATGGCTGGTTGGCACTGCGACCGCAACGGCACCAGAAGTACTTGCGGCCGGCCTCGACCTCTACGGGGAAGGGGGTCCTGCTGGCAATCACGGGCTTGCTCATCAGTGTGCACTCCTCTTGCGAGCGCGCTTCCGCGCTGCGTCACTCTCCAGGCTGACGGGGTACTGTTGCTTGATGCCATGAAGCGGCCGTCCGGTGCAATCCCCCGGAAGGCTGAAACTGCGTGACGGGATCGGAAGCTTGATCCCGTTCACATCGCCGGACCTGCGCCTTGCGACCGCATGGATGCGGTTGCTAGCCTCCCGTTCAATCAGGGTGCTCAGACTACACCGTGAGTGCTCCTACGTGTCGACAAGCAGACGCCAGACTTCGGTCGGGGCGCGAGCTATTGGCTGTGGCGGGGTGAGTCCTCGGCGGTGATGGTGCGGGCCTCCGACCCTTCAGGGCAGGAGAAGACCCCCCATGCAGTCGCGTTCAGAGCAGGCCACCAGCGGATCCAGTCCTTCTTTCGCTGCCCTAGGGCAGTCGGAACCCCATCGGGAACAGGTTGCCCGGCTGCTGCAGGCAAGCCAGCATGCCTGGCATGGTGGCCAGCTGCTGGATGCGGTGCGCTTTGCCGAGGATGGCCGCCTGCAGGCGCTGATCGACGAGCCGGCGGCCGGGATGACCCGCGTTCGGCTGCCTCGCAGCGGTCGCGCCCTGAGGGCGTTTCTGCGCGAGTTCCAGGCGCGGCACGGTCGTCGCGCCGGACAATTCAGCATGGCCATGCTGGTCCTGCCACTGGCGGCCTGCTCCAGCCTGGGACTGGATGGCAGTGACGCCCCGGCGCCGGTGGATCCGGACGCGCCACTCGAGGGGGTCGTTATCGACGGCTATCTGGCGGGTGCCGAAGTGGCACGGGCCGATGGCAGTGGCGACGCCGTGGTAACGGATGACCAGGGGCGCTTCGAAGGCCTGGAAGGCAGTGGGGCCGTCGTGGCGTCCGGCGGCATCGATGTGGCAACCGGGTTGCCCTTCACGGGTGAGCTGAGTGCGCCGGGCCAGGCGGCCGTGGTGACGCCGCTGACCACCCTGGTCCAGGCCAGGCTGGCGCAAGGCGTGGATGGGGATCCGGAAGCCGCCGCCGCGGTAGTCGCACAGCTGGGACTCGCCGATGCGGTCGGCAACAGCTCGCTACTGGAGCTGGACCCGGTGGCGACCGACAACCTGGAGGTCTATGCAGCCGGCGCTCAGGTCGCCAACGCCCTGTCGCTGACCAGCGCGGCAGGCGGCAACGCCCAGGCCGTGGCCCTGGCACTGGCCGAGCAGGGGGCGCTGCTGAATGACAGCGCCGCCCTGGCCTCCGCGCTCGAGGCGGCCGATCTGGCTGCCGACCGGGCCGCGGATCTGGCCGAGGCCATCGTCAATGCCAATGCGGTGATTGCCGATGCCGGCGACCGGGAAGGCGTGGCCAGGGTCCAGTACCTGGTGCAGGGCGAGTGGGTCGATGCGACCGCGGCCGGCGAGATGCTTGCCGGTCAGGCCGGTCGTGAGGCCATCGAGGCTGCAGCGGCCCGGGCGCCCATCAGTGGTGATCAGGGTGGTGGCAGTGATGCCCCGGTGGCCAGCCTGACACTGGACACCGATGCGCTGGCCGAGGGCGAAACGGCGGAACTGGTGATCGAGTTCTCGGCGCCGCCGGCGGAACTCGATGCCGAGGGCCTTGCTGCCCTGCTTGCCGTCAGCGGCGGTGAACTGGTGGCGCTTGAGCAGGATCCGGACGCGCCCGAACGCTTTGTCGGCCAGTTCGTGCCGGACGCGGATACTGCCGGCACGGCGGAAGTGGTGCTGCCGGGCGGCAGCTTCCAGGATGCCGATGGGATACCCGGTGCCGGCGCCATCGCCCGGGCACCGTTCGATACCCGTGATGTCGGCCTGACCGTGGCCCCGCTGGCAGCACCTGCACCGGGGCTGCCCGAGCAGGCTGACTTCGGTCTGGAAGGCCAGGCTCCGGAAGCGGCTGCCGGTGGCAGCGTGGCGATCACCCTGCGTGATGCCGAGGGCGACACCCTGACCAGTACGGCAGCGATCGATGGGCAGGGCAACTGGCAGATCGAGGGACTGCAGCTGTTCGGCCTGGCACGTGGTCAGCTTGCGCTCGAGCTGGAAGCACGGGACGCCGAAGGGGGCACCGTCGCCACGCTGGATGCGCAGGGACCGCTGCTGCCGCCCTTTGCGGAGACGCCTGTCACTGCCGAACTGGCAGATCAGGACGCGACGGCGCTGCTGGACGTGGCCCCGAACGACAGCCTTGTGGTTGCTGCGGCGGGCATGAGTGATGCCCGGTTGAGCACCTGGGTCGAGGCGCTGGATCAGGTGGCTGTCTTCGAACAGCTGGAGGCGACGGCTGCCAATGTGGGCGTGGTCCTGGACGAACTGATCTCCGCTGACCGGGTGGACCCGGAGACGCTGGTGCTGGATGCCACTGCGATGGCGGCCGAGGACCTGCAGATGCTGGCCGCCTGGCTGGGCGAGGCGCCAGCGGGACCCGCGCAGGTGACCGGCGCGCTGGAGCTGTCGTTCGAGATCGGCGCAGACATGATCGGCCGGCTGCTGGCTGCCGGCGATGCCGACCTGCAGGCCACGGCCTTGCTGACCGAAATGAACGCGGACCAGCTGGCAGCGCTGACTCAGGCAGATGCCGGGGCCCTGACGCTGATCGGTGATCTGGCTGTGCGCCCGGGTGTCGACGGCAACGTGATTGCCGATCTGCTGCCGCGCCTGGACGAGGGACAGCTGGCCTTGCAGCCGGATGGCCTTGACGCAGATCTGCTTGCGACGGTGGCGTCTGCGCTGGCGGCCGAAGATGGCCCGGTGAACTACATTCTGGAAGGGCCGCTGGTGCTGGGCGCCGACCTGGACGAGGCAGCGCTGCAGGCCATGCTCAATGGCCTGACCGAGGTGGACGAAACCGATGACGCGGCCCCGGAACCCGCCCTGACGGTCGATCTGACCGCCATGGATGCGGCCCAGCTGCAGCGGGTAGCAGAGCTGCTGCCGACGCTGGAAGGCCTGCTGCCGCTCAGCCTGGTCGGCGAAGCCACGATCGACTCCGATCTCGATGGCAGTGCTCTCAACGAGCTGCTGGCACTGGTCGACCAGGCCGAAGTGAGCCTGAACGCCGATGCATCCGGCATGGCGCCCCCTCAGGTGTGGGCACTGCTGGATGGGCCGGAGTTGTTCGCCAGCATTCGCAACCTGGAGCTGACTGCGGACAACCTGTTCGCGGCGGATCTGGCGCCGCTGTTCGAAGCGGACGTACTGGAGCGGGACAGCACCACTGCGGTGGTGACAGACATGAGTCCCGATCAGCTTGCAGTCCTGGCGGATCACCTGGATGTCCTGGCTGCAGTGACGGGTGAGCTCGCGCTGGATGCCGCGCTTGCGCCCGGCGCGCTCGAGGCCTGGCTGGCCGAGCCCGTGGCCGACACCGTCGCCGTCGACCTTGCTGGCATGACCGAGGATCAGCAGGCCATGGTCGCGGATGCCGTCGAGCGTGTGGACAGTCTGGTGCTGGCCGATGGTCAGGAGCTGCGGATCGATGCTGTCGGGACCGAAGACCTGGCCGTGAGCGGGCCGGGTACCCTCGCGCTGACGGGAACGCTCACCCAGTCACTGCTGGATAATCCCGACCTGTTGCCCGGCACGCTTGATCTCGCTGCGGCGGAACTGGCTGCAGACGTGAGCGGACTGGCGCTGAACGAGACCTCCACCTTCGTGCTGACCCCGGAGCAGACCCGGCAGCTGCAGGCGGATGGCATCCAGGGTACCGGCACGGCCGATCGCATCGACGTGGACGTCTCCGGCGAGGACTTCGAGGGCGGCAATGTGCCGGAAGTCGGCGTGGCGCTGGAGCTGGGCGCCGGCGACGACGAGGTGACCTTCCGGTTCGGCAGCGGCGCCGATGATCGCAGTGTGGCACTGAGCGCCGACAGCGTGCTCGATTTCGGCACTGGCGCCAACGTGCTGAGCGCCAGCGAAGGCACCGTCGATGTGTCCGCAGCCAGCCTGAACACGGCTGCCGACGGTGACCTGGAACTGCGGGTGAACTCCGGACTGACCCTGAGTGCGGACCAGTTCCAGCAGCTGCTGGACGAGCTCGGTGAAGGCAGCACGGCAGCCCTTGCCGGTGCCGGCACGGTGGAGATCACCGGCACCCTCACCTCTGGCCAGCTGGACCTGACCGCCTTCGGCGACAATTTCACGGCCGGCGGCCTGACGCCGCCGACCCTGGCGCTGTCCGACATGGACGAGTCGGTCCTGACCGGCGAACCGCCCGAGCTGATACTGCCCGAGGAAGGGGCGGCCGTGCGCATCCTGCTGGACGGTGAGCCGGTGAGTGGCTTCGAGGCCGAGGAGATCCAGGCGCAACAGGTCACCATCTACACCGAGGGGCAGCTGGAGGACGTGCTGGCGGCCATCGACGCTGGGGCCGATGTCCAGACCCTGACCTTTGGCGTGCCGCTGCAACTTACGGCTTCCCATGACCTGGCAGCGGCCCCGGGGCTGACCGTCACTGCTGCCGGCAGCCTGCAGGTGGCCGCCGCACAGACGCTGACGCTGTCGCCGGCCCAGGCTGCCGAGCTGACCGTGAACGGTGACGGTACCGCCCTGGTCCGGCCGGTCGAGGATGGCGCACTGCCGGCAGCCATGACCGACGGCCTGACCAGTGGCAGTCGGATCCTGCAGCTGCAGGATCCGTTGCAGGTGGATGGACGCGATGCAGACATGGCCGCGCTGACCAGCGTCCAGCTGCTCGATGGTCGTCTGACCCTGGCCGCAGGCCAGGCCCATGGCCTTGTTGCAGACGGCGAAGGCGGCACGCTGCAACTGACCGGGCTGGCGGGTCCGGTCGGCCCGGATCTGGACGCAGTTCAGGTGGGCACGCTGGAGCTGGAACTGGACAGCGATACCCTGTTTGCCTCTGAGCTGGCGGCTGACGTCTCGACGCTGGTCATCGATGCGGCCGATGCCGGTGCTGAGGCTCCGGTCATCGAACTGGCAGCTGCCGGCGAGCAGTTGCCGCCACTGCAGGTCGCGGCCGGGGTGACCGCCTGGATGACTGCGGCCCAGGCCGAAGGCCTGCAGGCCAGCGGGGCAGGCACCCTCGGCGTGCATGGCCTTGAGGGTGCTGCTGACGTGTCCCTGGCCGAGCTGCAGGCCGGGCGGCTGGTGGTCGAACTGGAGACTGGGGCTGTCGACAGCCTGACCGGTGACCTGGGTGCAGCAGAGGTGGTGCTGATCGGGTCGGGTAGCGTTCGTGTGCAACCCGGACTGGACTGGCAGGACGCCAGCTTCCTGTACGAACAGGGGGCGACGCCGGAGCTGGTATTCGGCGCGGAGTTGTCCGCCTCCGAGCTGGAGGCCCTGCTGACCGAGGCGGACATCGATCCCGGCATTGGTCGGGTGGTGGACGCGGCAGACATGGACGCGGCTCAGCTGGCTGCGGTACTGGCCGCGGGTGATGGCGTCGATCGGGTCAGTGACCTGACCCTGGACGCTGATCTCTCTGCCCAGGCCCTGAGCGACTGGCTGCAGCTGGACGCTCTGGATCTGGACAGCCTGCAGCTGCAGACCGCCGACATGAGTGCCGAGCAGCTGGCGGCCGTCACCACGGCGCTGGGCAGCGAACTCAACCAGGCTGATTCTCCGGAGGCACTGGGTGCAGCGCTGCAGGTACTGCAGCCGCTGGCAGAAGCCGATTCGCCGCTGGCCAGCTGGGCTGGTCTTTCGGGTCGCATCCAGCAGGCCCTGCAGGAAGACCTGCTGGCCAGCAGGCCGGATGCCGGCTTCGATGTGGCCGCCTTGCTGTCTGGAGAGGCTTCCGATCAGGCCGCAGTCTGGACCGGCCTGATCGACCTGCACGCGTCCCTGGACGAGGCGCTGGTGGCGGTGAACAGCGAGGCTCTGGCGACCGCCCTGCAGCCGCGTGAGCTGACTGTGGACGAACTCGAGGAGGTCGTTTCCGCCTACCGGGCGCTGCCCGAACAGGCGCAGCTCGGTGACGGGCGACAGCAGGACCTGGCGCAGCTGGACGCGCGACTGGGGCCGCTGCTGGATGGTGATGTTCCCGAGGGTGCAACCGACCATCTGCAGGGGCTGCTTGCCAGTCTGACAACGGAGCTGAGCGAGACCTACGGCGGGCTCGCGAACCTGCAGGTGGTCAAGGTCACAACACCGATCGTACCGGGCAGCGTGGGCAACTTCAGTGGCGGTCACAATCCGACAGTCCACTACAGCAGTGTGGATCATGCCATCGTCCGCAGCGACGGCACCCTGTTCATGCCCCATGTGGCGGCAAGCACCCATGACTTCGACGGGGTGTTCGAGTTCGACGAGCTGATTGCCTTGCGGACCGAGGCGGAATTGTCCCGGGCCCTGTCCCATGGGTTCTTCCAGCACGACCTGGGTCACGAGGATCCCGATCCGGGCTTGTTGCTGGTCACGGACAGGGGGCAGCTGCTGAGTGCGGGCAGCACGACCATCTCCATGCCCGATGAACTGGCGTCGGAACTGTCCTCGGGTGTGGCCCAGGTGGAGGTTGCGGATTATCACAGGCCCAAGGTGCTGGTGCGCAGTGATGATGGCGAGATGTTCGGCTGGTGGGATGAGACGTTTGACGGCGGTCGCACGGACTCCCTCGGACGGCAGCTCGAGCACATGTCCGAGGCAGGCATCTCCCATATCTTCTCGACCGGCGATACCGGCTCCGGAAATCTGGTGGCGATCTCGGACGATGGTCAGGCGTTCAACTGGGGCAGGCAGCTTCCCTTCGATCCGGAGGACCTGACCGCAGTCGGGCCTGGCGCCGAAATCCTGGATGTGGCCAGCAGCCGCGGCGGCGCATCGAATGGCGGTCAGCCCTTCACCGTGCTGCGTGCCGATGGCGCCATCGAATCGAACATTCCGCTGACCCTGATGAACTTCAGGGCTGCCATTCCCACCACCCGCTGGGATGATGGCGAGCGGGTGGACTACACCATCCCCCCCCGGATCTTCGGTGGCAGTTCCAGTTATGGAGTGGCAACAGACGAGTCCACCTTCGACTACTCGCAACCGAATGTGCAGGTTGGCGAGCCGCCCTACAGCGACCCGGATTCCTGGGTCTTTGCCGGCCGTTCGGCCGTGGTGGCAGGTACTCAGGAATCCTACCTGGAGCAGTTGTTCGGTGAACGTGCCCTGCTGGCCACCAACCCGATACAGTTCGAGCAGCGCCACTACCGCAGAGATCCCGATCGGGATGACGCCCCTTTCACGGTCGAGAACCCGCAGCTGACTTCGGGTTTCGTCCAGATTGCAGGGGGTGGGCGTTCGCTGATGGCACTGGACCAGGATGGTGCCGTCCAACCGATCGGCAACCACCTGGGCAACAACAGGGAGCGGTTCGAGTCTGGCGTCATCCGGAACGTTGAAGATCTCAGGTTCGATGATCTGGACCTGGATGGTGGCGTGGCGGAGGTGCTCAGCCTCTTCGGTTCGCGCAATGCCCACCAGCGGGATTACGCGGCCCTCAAGGATGACGGCGAGCTGGTTTTCTGGCGCGGTCAGGATGCCTTCTTCGCGGGCAGCGATGAGGTGGCCGACCTGCTGGCCAGCGGCAACCGGGAGTTCATCGACCTTCAGTTCGGCGACTATCGCAACAATCGCGACTGGAACGATGTCACCGTCAGCGTGCTCCGCGACGACGACAGCGTGGTGACCTACGAGCTGGTGAATACTGCCAGCGGCGTTCACCACCGGACCCGTACCGTCGAAACCGTCGATACCACCGAGCTGAACGAGGTGCTGGCCGAGCGCGGCCCCTTCACCGAGATCGTGGAGACCTACACCAGTGTGGGGGTTGCGCTGCATGAATCCGGCGAGGTCACCCTCTGGAATGTGCCCACCGGCGATCCGGTGACCGAGCTGACACACTTCGATGGTCTGCGGTTCGAGCGGGGTTACGGCGAGACCTTCCGCGATGTGGTGGCGGGCGATGATTTCGTCGGCATCGAAGGCAGCATGCTGGTGCGCGAGAACGGCAGTCTGGTGCCGCTTCCGGTTGCGAGCGCGGCACGGGATGGCAGCAGTCTGGTATCCATGCGCTCGCCGGGGCAGCGGGAAGAAGTGCTGGAGCAGCTGGCCACCAGCGCCGACGACACCCTGGGCGATGTGGCCGCGCTCACCGGCGAACTGAATGCCGGCTTCGAGGCCCTGCTGCTGGAAGAGCTCAACACCGGCAATACTGCTTTTCAGCTGGGTGATGCACCGCAGACGCTGTTGCTGACCGCCATCGATTCCGCCCTGCAGGACGCGCTGGCAACTGTGGCCGAGCGCGATGACCTGGATTACGAGGCCTTTCTGGAGCAGTGGACCAGCGCCCTGCTGGATCAGCGCCCGGCAGATGGCTTTGCCAGCCTCGAGCAGGCGGTTGCGGCAGCCACGCCGACGGTGGTCAGCCTGGTGGCGCTGGCCGAGCTGGGCGAGCAGGTGCTGGCCCAGGTCAATGACGCGATTGCCGACGAGGCCCCTGCGGCGCTCTGGGAGGCCCTGGACAGTCAGTTGCGCGATGGGCTGGCGGCAGAAGCTCTGGGGCTGGAAGCGCACCAGAGCGTGTTTTCCGGCCGCATGGACGGCGTGACGACCGTCGTCGAGCTGGGTGATCTGCTCGACGAGCTTGACGGGTTCCTGGCCATGGACGGGGTCAGCGGTTCCCAGGATGCAGCGGCATTTCTGGCAGAGCGGCTGCTTGCGGCCGCGCCGGCAGAGGGCTTCGATGTTGCGGCAGACATCTCCGGCGCGCTGACAGCCGAGCTGGCAGGACTGCAGACGTTGGTGACCACCGGGCTGGATCAGCAGACGCTTGCTCAGGACCAGGGGACGTCCTGGAACGGTCTCCTGTACAACGTCATGCTGCCGTCGGCGGATGTCCTGGATGTGCTTGCGGACGGCTCGCAGGCACTGCAGGCCCATCGGGACTTCGTGGCCGCAGGCCAGGCACCGCTGCCGGGACTTGCCGCGGCCGCTGCCCAGCAGGACCTTGTTGCCGATGTCGAAGCCTTCGTGGCCGAGGACGTGTTCCAGGATACCTTCATCAGCGAGTTGCTGGCCTGGCACGTGGTCGCGCTGGAGGACGCGCCGTTCCAGAGTCTGGACGCGTTGCTGGACACCACCCGGCAGGCGGCCGAGGAGATCGTTCAGGTCGCCGAGGCGGCGGCAACTGTCGATGAGGCTGTGGCCGGGGCAGACACAGCTGCTGCGCTGGCACCGGTGCTGGATCCGGCTGCGGACACCCGTACTGCGCTCGAGCAGGGCGAGGCAGCGCTGGGCTCCTATGCAGGCTACTTCGACGAGTACCAGTGGGCATTTGCCAGCATGGAGCCGGCAGCGGCGCTGGATCTGCTGGTGCGGGGCGTGGACAGCCTGGTTGCCCTTGACGCCGTCGATGGCGACGCGCTGGCGTTCCTGGCCGAGCTGCTGGATGAGGCCGGTCCGGCCGACGGCTATGCCGGGCTGGTCGGCCTGCAGCAGGTGCTGGCGCCGATACTGCCCGATCTCGAGGCACTGGTGGTAGCCGGCAGCGCAGCGCGCCAGGCCCTTGTCGATGCCGATGATGCCGATGAGCTGGCTGCCGTACTGGGCCGTGCAGCTGAAGCTCGCGCGCCGCTGGAAGCAGGCGCCACCATCCTTGACGAGCACGAGACCTTTCAGGCCGACGATACCCAGACGCCCCTGTCCAGCCTGGTCGCTGCCCAGGGTCTGCGTCAGCTGCTGACGGTCGAGGACAGCCTGCTGGACGTGGACGGCATGGAGCTGGCCGGGCTGCGGGAGCTGATCGCCAGCGAGACCATCGCTCGGCTGGGTGAACTGCCCGATGCGGTCGCTGATCTGGCGGCCGCGGTAGCGGACATTGCCGATGAAGCCCTGTTGCCACTGGCCGAGCTGGCGGCAGCGCTGCCCGGCGTTCTGCAGGCAGTGCAGACCGAGGCCGATGCCCGCGATCTGCTTGCCGACATCCGTCCCGTGCTGGAGGACGGCCAGGCCCTGCTGGCTCGGAATGCTTCGCTTGAGCCGGCGCTGGAGCCGTTGTTGCCCTTGACCGACCTGGCGGATGCCAATACAGCTCTGGCAGATGTGGCGGCACGGGACACGGTGACGGCAGCAGCCGTTGACGACTTCGTGGCCAATCTGCTGCTGAGCGCCGGTGAATGGCCTCAGTCAAGCGAGGCACTGGCCGACGCACTGCCGCCGGCAGCCGAAGCTGCGGCGCTTGCAGAGGAACTGGTCACCGGCATCAACAACCAGGACCTGGCGGCCACCCGCGCCGCCCTTGATGACCTGGCCCTGCTTGCAGCGGGGCTGGGGCTGCCCGCCCTGGGGGCGGCAGCGATCGAGGCGGTTCAGGACGCTGCCGATGCCTTGCCGGAGGCGGAACAGCAGGAAGCGCTGGAGGCACTTTCCGGTCAGGCGCCTGGCGAAGACTGGACCCTGGCCCAGGTGCTGGACGGGACCCTGCTGGACCGGGCACTGAACACCTTCCAGGACCCGGATGCGGTATTCGTGCCGCAACAGTTCGAAGTCGAGAACCTGCTGGGCGATGAAGTCACGGTCACCATTGATGACCTTGTCGAACAGGATGCCTGGCACCTGCTGGCCGCCGAACCCACCCGCGCTCAGACAGCTGCGCTGGTCCTGTCCAATGCTGCCGACGCCCAGGGCGAAGATCTGCTGCTGGAGTTGCGCATCGTCGACCTGAACAGCGGCACGGTGCTGGCCGGTCGCGGGCTCGAGACGGCGCCCACGGCGCTGGATCCGGACGTGCGCGAACCGGTGGAAGAGCTGGTGCCTGCGCCCGGCGCCGAGCCGTTCATCTACATCGGTCAGGCAGCTGACGACGGTCTGAGCCTCACGCTGACTCAGTACCGTGCCGACGTCGATATCGGTCCGAACCCGGAGGCGGTCGACGAGCGCGTGCTCGAGTTGCCCGAGGACCATCCTGTATGGAGCCCGAATGACGTCGGCGCATGGCTGCCCGCCAGCGAGGAAGGTCCTGATTACCTGATGCTGCAGTCCTTCAACCTGGTGGGCCAGTGGCCGGAGCTGCTGGCGTTCTTCGGTGACGGTGCAGGCCAGCCGGTCCCCATTGGCGGAATGGAGCCCGGTGACAACACGTTCCTGCAGGTGCTGGACGCGTTTCGGGCCGACGACAGTCTCTGGATGCACTTTTCGGCCTTCTCGGAACTGCCGATGCCGGGCCAGGAGCTGCCCGAATACGTCCGTTTCGTGCCGCTGGAAGGGGGCTCCCAGCTGATGGCGGAAGCCGTGACCGAGGACGCCTATCTGGATGCCCGGACCCAGGCGCTGGAGCTGGATACGCTGCTGCCGATCGGTGACAGGGTGGTGGACCTGCAGGAGGCGCTGGGTGATGCGGACGTCCGGCTGGACAACAGCTGGAGTGTCGAGGCGCTGGAAGATGGTCGCACCCTGATCCGCGCCGAAGTGCTGCCGGATGGGGGTCAGCCGCTGGGCCACGAGCACTGGCTGCTGTACGACAGCGAGGGCGACCTGCTGGCCGAGCGGGCGTTCGAGCAGGACGATGCAGCCCTGGTCCGGTCCCTGCAGGGTGCCGACGGAAACCTGTATGCCCAGCAGCTGGCGGCCGGTCCGGACGCCCAGGATTTCCGCCAGGCGGATCCGGTGACCCTTTACAGGATCCCGCCGTCGGCGCTGGAGACGCTGCTGGCCGATGATGGTGGCAGTCTGACTGATGTGGCGGGGGTCGAGGCGCTGCGGACCCTCTCGCTGGACGCGCTGACTGACGGCGCCGTGACTGCGCCGGGCCCGGAAGCCGAACTGGTTCAGCTGCAGGCCTGGTACGAGCCCGCCAATGGCGGTGCCGCCATGGGCGTGGCCGACCAGCGCGGGCCGGGTGATGCCGAGGCTGCTGCCAGCTACTGGGTGGAGTACGCGGACGGGGCGACGCCAACCGCGCGCACATTGCCGGGCACGTTCGAGCAGCTGCAGCACCTGGCCGATGTGGATGCGGACGGGCTGCTCCTGCAGATGGCTGACGCCCAGGGGAGCTGGGCTGCGCGTTTCGACCTGGAGGCCGAAGCCTTCACCGGATTGCCTATGGCATTACTGGAGGCCCTGCGCCAGGACGACCCGCTGCAGGCGGGCCTGGCGCAGGCCGACGGCCTGATCGATCCGCAGGCGGTTGAGCTGGATGCGCTGCCCGATGACGTGCTGGCCTGGTCGCTGCGGGATCCGGTGCAGGCCGGGACGCAGACTGGCACCGAGCAGGTGCTGATCTTCGATGTGTTGTTCGAGGATGGTCACCTGGGTTCGGCGCTGGTGGGCGCGGAAGGATCACGCTCGGTCGTGATCGAGCCCGACGGGCTCCGGCTGCAGTCGGATGGCAGCCTTGATCAGGCCAGCGGCGCCGCGGTAGTGGAAGTCACCCGCGAGATGCTGTTCACCACCGGCCAGGTCGAGCGGGAAGACGATATGACCACGGTGGTGGTGAACGCGCTGGAGCTGGAAGCCGGCGACAGCCTGGCCCAGCAGGTCTACCGTGTGAATTTCGAGCAGACGGATCCGGATGCGCCGCGCGAGCTGTCGGTGACCAGCGAGTCCGGTTTCGAACTGGAGCTGCCGCACGGTGGCTTGTCGCAGCTGGGTCTGTCCGAGTTCGGTTATATCGAGACGGCTACCGGGTTGCTGCCCGCCAGCGAGCAGGACGATGTACTGGGGCTGGCGTTCCGAACCCATGACCCGGCGGTGGCCGCGCCCACCGCTCTGCAGGGTGTGCTGCTGGCGGGCGCCGATGGTGACGGGCCGCTGACTCCGATCGAGGGCCGCAATACCCTCGATCTGCGGCAGGGGCCGCCGCTGCAGCCTGATGGACTTGCTGCCCTCAGCCGGGATCCGGATCTGGGCAGCTCGGAGCCGCTGGAAGTGGTCTTTGCGGCGCTGGACGGCAGTCTGCTGGAAGCCACCATCGAGCCGGATGTGCTGCTGGGGGAACTGGATGATGTGAATCCGGCCCTGTTGCAGGTGAACGTGCTCGACTACGTGATCCGTGATGCGCAGGGTGAACAGGCGTCCTTCCTGTTCGCGCTGGAGGCGCAGGCGGCTGCCGGTGAACCCGAACAGCTGCATCTGGTGCGTGCCGAGGCCGAGCTGCATGGGGATGGCCCCCTGGCGCTTGAAGCAGCGGGTCACAGCATGGTTGCCGGAGGGCTGGATCCGGCGCTGTTCGATCTGGCGGCGCTGCCGGATGCCGGCCTGGTGCCGCGCGACCATGATGGCCAGCTGTACCTGCGCTATCTGGATCCGCAGCAGGACAGTGCGTATCTGGTGCTGGACGAGGACATGGATCCGGTTGCGGGTGGGCTGGATGCGCGCGCTGACCTGTTGCAGGCCAGGAGTGACTACTTCGGCCTGCCGCTGGAACCCGAGGCTTTCATCCGTACTGGCGAGCTGGACTTTGCCAGCCTTCAGGGTGATGACCTGTCAGTGTGGCTTGCGGAGGGTGTGTTCGAGTACGCACCCGAGTTCATGTCGCCGGTCATCGCCAGCTTCGACCCGGACCTGGTGCAGATGGTCACCGGCAGCGATGGCGACGACCTGCTTGCAGCAGGTTCGCAACCAGTGACGTTGCGGGGCGGTGCCGGCGACGACAGCTATCAGCTGGACGGATTCGGGGCGGATCCCGGCAACTCGTACACACTCCTGTTCGAAGCCGATCCGGATCTGAACGGTAACAACACGGTGAGCGGTTTCACGGTCGGGGCGACGGCCGATGGTGGTGACGTGATCGGCTTCGAAGGGCTGAACGCACTGTCGCTGTTCGGACAGGACCTGCAGCAGGTCGAGGATGCGGACGCCCTGACCCTGGGGGCAGACACGGGCCTGGTGGCATTCACGACCCGGCAGACCGAGGACACTGTGCAGGCGCTGCTCGACGAGCTGGACGGTGATCGTCAGCTGATGGTGCTCACCGAGCTGGAGTCGGATCCGGACGCCGTTGGTCTGTATGTGCTCTCCGGCGGCGAGCCAGGCGAGCGGGGGGCAATCGAGCAGACGGCGTCACTGGACGGACTGTCTGCCGGGGCGTTGGGGGTCGAGGCGCTGGACGAGAACCTGCGCGATTTCAACGCCGTCTGATCCACTGGCCTGGCTCCGCCGGGTCGGCGGTGCCAGGCCGGCCCCGTCCGGTGCTGTTACTTGCGCCTTGCCCGGGCAAAGGCGTCTGCCAGCGCGCCGTTACCCGGGGGAGCACTGCCAGCTTTCTGACCAGACGGCTTGCGGCCCTGCCTGCTGCGGCCGTCACCCTGGCGGCCCCTGCCAGGCTTGGCGCGCGGCGATGGCCCGGACTGGCCCTGACCACGGCCGGCCTTGCCGGCAGCCGACGCGGAGTCGCCAGTGGCGTCGTCCAGCGCGTCGTCCAGTCGCATGGACAGGCTGATGCGCTTGCGGTCCAGGTCCACGTCCATCACCTTCACGGTCACGATCTCGCCGGCCTTGACCAGGTCGCGCGGGTCCTTGACGAACTGTTTCGACATGGCCGAGACATGTACCAGACCATCCTGGTGCACACCCAGGTCGATGAAGGCGCCGAAGGCAGCGACGTTGCTCACGACTCCTTCCAGCACCATGCCCGGCTCGAGGTCGCGGATGTCTTCGACGCCATCGGCGAATTCCGCGGTGCGGAATTCGGGACGCGGGTCACGGCCGGGCTTTTCCAGCTCGCTGATGATGTCGCGGACGGTGGGCTCGCCGAACCGCTCGTCGGTGAAGTCGCCCGGTTTCAGGCGAGCCAGTGCTTCGCTGTCGCCCATCAGCGCTTCCAGCGTACGGCCACTGCGCGCCAGGATCTGTTCGACCACCGGATAGGCTTCCGGGTGCACCGCGGAACGATCCAGCGGATTGTCCCCCTGGGCGATGCGGAGGAAGCCGGCGCACTGCTCGAAGGTCTTTTCCCCCAGGCGTGGCACCTTGAGCAGATCGCGCCGGCTGCGGAAAGCACCCTCTGCTTCCCGGAACCGGACCAGATTCTCTGCCACGGTGCTGCTCAGCCCGGCGACGCGGGCCAGCAACGGAGCCGAAGCCGTATTCAGTTCCACCCCGACCGCATTCACGCAGTCCTCGACCCTGGCGTCGAGCGCCCGGGCCAGCTGGGTCTGATTGACGTCGTGCTGGTACTGGCCGACGCCGATGGCCTTGGGTTCGATCTTCACCAGTTCCGCCAGCGGATCCTGCAGCCGGCGGGCAATGGACACCGCGCCTCGCAGACTCACATCAAGATCGGGAAATTCGCGCGCCGCCAGCGCTGAAGCCGAGTACACAGAGGCGCCTGCCTCGCTGATCATCAGCTTCTGCAGATTCAGCTCGGGGCGCTTGCGAATCAGTTCCGCTGCCAGCCGGTCCGTTTCCCGGGAGGCGGTGCCGTTGCCGATGGCAATCAGCTAGACCTGGTGCGCTTCGGCCAGCTGCGCCAGGCGCTGCAGCGCGGCGTCCCACTGGTTGCGCGGCGCATGGGGATAGAGCGTGTCGGTGGCCACCAGCTTGCCGGTGGGGTCCACTACCGCGACCTTGACACCGGTTCGCAGCGCCGGATCCAGTCCCATGACTGCCTTCGGTCCGGCCGGGGCCGCCATCAGCAGATCCTTCAGGTTATCGCCGAAGATCCGGATGGCTTCTGTCTCGGCCTGTTCCCGCGCCCTCACCATCAGATCCACGCTCAGGCTGACATGCAGCTTGTACAGCCAGGCGTTGCGCGCAGTGGCCTGCAGCCAGGCGTCGCCAGGACGGCCCTGGTCGGACCAGCCGGCGTGCACCAGGATGCGACCGATGGCGGACTGATGACCGGCCTCCACCGCTGCCTTGCCGTCCTCGTCGGCGACCGCCGCCACGGGGACCAGGTCCACGCTCAGCACTCCCTCGTTGCGGGCTCGCATGAGTGCCAGCAACCGGTGCGACGGGATGCGCGCGACGGGCTCGGCGTGTTCGAAGTAGTCGCGGTACTTGGCGCCGTCCTGTTCCTTGCCCGCCATGACCTGCGCCCGCAGCTCGCCGCACTGCCAGAGCCATTCGCGCAGTTCACCGACCAGGGTGGCGTCCTCGGCCAGGTTTTCCACCAGGATGGCGCGGGCGCCGTCCAGGGCGGCCTTCACATCCTCGATGCCCTGCTCGGCGTCGATGAAGCCTTCTGCGTGTTGCTCGGGTGCCACGTCGGGCGCAGAGATCAGCAGATCCGCAAGCGGTTCCAGTCCGGCCTCGCGCGCGATCTGGGCGCGGGTGCGCCGCTTGGGCCGAAACGGCAGATACAGGTCTTCCAGTCGCGCCTTGGTCTCTGCGCCCTCGATTTCCGCGCGCAGCGACGGATCCAGCTTGCCCTGTTCCTCGATGCTGGCAAGGATCGTGGCGCGCCGGTCTTCCAGCTCGCGCAGGTAGCTCAGGCGCTCTTCCAGCAAACGCAGCTGGGTATCGTCCAGGCCCCCGGTGGCTTCCTTTCGGTAGCGGGCAATGAAGGGGACGGTGGCGCCCTCGTCGAGCAGGGTGGTGGCGGTGCCGACCTGTGCGATCGAGGTGTCGAGCTCTTCGGCAAGCTGGGCGGTGATGCGTGCCTGGGTGCTGGTCATGACTCGGGTTCCGGGCGATTGAAGGCCGCCAGTATCCGGATCTGCTTCATGGCTGCCAATGGGCCCGCTCACGGCAGCAGAAATTTTGTGTAAACCCTTGTTAACCGAGCGCGCATTGTGTAACCTCAGCGTTAATCCGGGGGCGTACCCGTTATTGCGTTGCCGGATGAGGAAGGGAGTCTGTTCAGATGCCAGTGGAGGGCGTTGCTCAGGGGAGTTCCGGGTTCAGGGCGTTTGTTGCGGGCGCCCTGTTCCCGGCCCCCTTCTTCACCCCCGCCTGTCGCGGCCGATCTTCGCCGACTTGCTTCCTTTTTTGCCTGACCCGGGGTAGCTGATCCGGAATCAGTTGCCGGGCAGCCCCGGTCCGGCCCTTCGTGAGAGTGTCGTGCCCGTCCTCGCCAGCTTTCAGGCGGTTGTCGGGTGAACGCCATCCGTGACAAAGCAGGGCAGGTTCCAGATGAACAGGGGACATCGAATTCTCGCGCTGGTCCTGGGTGTGCTTGCCGGGCTGGCCATCATGCCCGCGGCCCAGGCCGACTCGCTGAACTTTTCCGACATAGAAGTTCCCTTGCAGGAACTCACCGGTCGTACCTTGCGAGAGGGCTGGCCGGTCGAGAAGCGCGACATTCTGGCGGTGGAGCCGGGGGTCGGCAACCAGCTGGTGCTCGAGCGGCTGGGGACGCCGGACGAGGCTCACCGACCCGATGGGTTGCCAGAGTGGGACTACAACTTCCTCATTCCCTTCGCGCGCAGTCAGGACGTGCTGGTATGTCAGTACAAGGTCGTCTTCGATCAGCAGCGCCGGGTGACGGCCACGCACTGGCGTCGCTACCTCTGCGAGACTGCCTTCGAGGCGCTCACGGAAGCCGGCGATCCACAGGAAATGCTGACGCTGTCCGCTGACGTCCTGTTCGAGTTCGACAGTGCCACGCTGTCCGACACCGGTCGCGAGCGTCTGCAGGCAATCGCCAGCGCCCTGCGGGCCGACTACGAGCAGCCGCTCATCACGCTGGTGGGTCATAGCGACCGGATCGGGTCGGTGGACTACAACCAGGACCTGTCCCGGCGGCGCGCAGAAGCCGTGCGCGACTACCTCGCCAGACACCAGCTGGATGCCCGCTACATGGTGGCCGAAGGCCGTGGCGAGTCGGAGCCGGTGGTGTCCTGTCCAGGGTCAACCGTGGACGCGGCGCTGAAGGACTGCCTGCAACCCAATCGCAGGGTCGAGATCCAGGTCGTGGAGCGGGGGCGAAGGGCCCTGGCAATTCAATAGCAGCGGGCGCCGAGCCGATGGGGCGAGGCCTCGGGCGCCACCGTCGGTGCTGCCCGGACTGATCATCTCGTAGACCGTGTCGTGTTCACCCGCCCTGCCGCCAGGCAGGTCCGGGTACGGCCGACACCGGCTGCGGACACCCATGGGGGCAAGACATCATGAGAGCTTCTTCCACCGTCACCATCGTCGACAAGAATACCGGTCAGGTCGTCGAGGTGCCCTACCAGGAGCTGGGTGCCATCGACGGCAGCGTGGTCAAGCTGCCCGTGGGGCCGGACGAAGTATCCCGCTTCGCCAGTGTGGACGGTGATCTGGTGATCACCTTGCGTTCCGGTCAGGAAGTGCGCCTGTCGGAGTTTTTCCTGGACCAGGATGGCGCCGGGCGCAACGAACTGGTGCTGCAGGATTCCAGTGGGGTGCTCTGGTGGGGTCAGTACGAGGCACCCTGGAGCGAGTTTGCCTTCGCGGAAGTCAGTGCCGTGGGTGACCTGGTCGCGACCGGAGGCGGTGGTGGTTTTGGTCTGGTTGCGCTTGCCGGGCTGGGCGTGGCCGGGATTGCGGCAGCCGCGTCGGGCGGCGGTGGCAGTGGTGGCAGTGGTGGCGACGACAACGGTGGCCCGCTGCCACCGACGCCGTCACCGGATGCGCCGCTCGTTGAGCAGGAGAATGCTGCGGGGGTTGGCGGCACAGCCCCCGCGGGAACGACGATCGTCATGCGGAATGCAGATGGCGACCAGGTCGCCACCGCGGCTACCGATGACGATGGCAACTGGTTCATTCCTGCCGAGGACTTTCCGGATGGCGAGACCGAGGGCTTCGAGGGCTCGGTAGAAGCCACTGATGCAGATGGCAACAGTTCCGAGGCGGTCGATGTGGGGCCGATTGACGGCACCCCGCCGGCTGCGCCCGTGGTGGAACAGGAGAACGCAGAAGGGGTGGGCGGTACCGCCGAGCCCGAGAGCGTGATCACGCTGCGTAACGATGGCAGTGTGATTGCCACCACCGAGGCGGACGCGGACGGCAACTGGTTCATTCCTGCCGAGGACTTTCCGGATGGCGAGACCGATGGCTTCGAAGGCACGGTGACCGCCACGGATGCGGCCGGCAACGAGTCCGAACCGGCCGACGTGGGGCCGATCGACGGCAGCCCGCCGGATGAGCCCGTGGTGGAACAGCAGAACGCCGAAGGGGTGGGTGGTACCGCCGAGCCCGAGAGCGTGATCACCCTGCGTCAGGACGGCACTGTGGTGGCCACCACCGAGACGGACGCGGACGGCAACTGGTTCATTCCTGCCGAGGACTTTCCGGATGGCGAGACCGATGGCTTCGAAGGCACGGTGACCGCCACGGATGCGGCCGGCA
>LFIK01000363.1_pt1 | contig 33886 bp, 31 predicted proteins | sample 643401 | NCBI WGS metagenome assembly LFIK01 (sample SAMN03777447, study PRJNA286221) | soda lake metagenome | biome: soda lake; feature: Kulunda steppe; material: water; isolation source: sample T5-Br brine of Lake Tanatar-5 | place: Russia: Kulunda steppe | collected 2010-07
AATAGCCATCCTGCCGATAGGCGGCCAGTTCTGTGTGGGTCAGGTGGGCGCCGGTGGCCGTCACGGGGCTGGCGGCAGTCATCAGGGCAGGTACTCCATCAGTGGCAAATCGACAGCGGCAGCAAAAACGGCTGCCCGGGGGCGGGCCGTGGCGCCCATGCGTCCACCCGGCGTGGACCGGTATGATGATAGGTCGACTCGACCCGGGCTGTCGCCTATCTGGCAGCTGCGGCAGGCTAACGGATCAGGGGGGAACGCAGATGACGCAGGTGCGCAGAGGCTCGGTCATCCTGCAGGCGGTGCAGGGCGACATTGCCGCCCAGCATGACATCGACGCAGTGGTCAATGCGGCCAACCATCGCCTCATGCCCGGCGGCGGCGTGGCCGGCGCACTGCATAGTGCCGCCGGCCCGGAGCTGGCGCGGGAGTGCGCACCACTGGCGCCCATTGCCCCCGGAGAAGCGGTGCTGACCGGCGCCCATGGCCTGCCCAACAAGGCCGTGATCCATTGCCTGGGACCGGTCTACGGCCAGGACGCACCGGCCGCGGAGCTGCTGGCCAGCTGCTACCGCAACGCCGTGCAGCTGGCGGAAGAGCAGGCGCTCGCCAGTGTGGCCTTCCCGGCGCTGTCTACCGGCGTGTTCGGCTATCCCATGGAGGCGGCGGCAGAGGTGGCCTGGCAGACCCTGCTGGAACTGGCCCCGACCCTGAAGCACGTGCGCGAGCTGCGCATGGTGCTGTTCAGCGAGGCCGACGCGGCCTTGCACCAGCGGGTGCTCGACGCCCTGGCCCACCACTGATCAGAGGCCCTTCCCGATGAACCGAGCCATCCGGCAACAGGACGATTCGGCGGCGGACCTGGCGCACGCGCCGGCAAGCACCCGCAACCTGGATCGGGAACTGCTGCCCGCGCTGACGTCGATCCGGGACACGCTGAGCAGTCGACTGCACAGCATTGACTTTGCCCACGCCCACGCCAGCTATCTGCGCAGTCGGGTGCTTGCAGTGGGCACCCTGTTCACGTTGCTGGTCCCCCTGTGGACGCTGGTGGACCTGGTGGCGCTGCCCGACAGCCAGCGACCGGCGGTACTGATGGCGCGTGTCGCACTGCTGGCGGGGCTGCTGGCGGTACTGGCCCTGAGCTGGCGCGCGCGCGACCATCGGCGCCATGTCCATGCCTGCGCTGCCGCCCTGTTGCTGTTGCCGGCGGCGTTCTACGCGACGCTGTTGTGGCTGACCCCCACCGGTGTGGAACTGGCCGGCTACAGCTTCATCCCGTTCCTGCTGGTGGCATCGCTGAGCGTCTTTCCGTTCACCATCCTGCAGTCGCTGGGACTGGGGCTGGTGATGGTGATGCTGCTGGTTGCAGCCCAGCTCTCTGCAGGCAGCTGGCCGGACGCAGCCGCGCTGGAAGGCCTGTGGCTGATCACGAGCCTGCTCGGGGTGGCTCTGGCGGCCAATCATTTCCAGCTGAGCCTGCTGCTGCGGGTCTATCGACAGGCCACTCACGACCCCCTGACAGGACTGTTCAACCGCGGCGCCCTGGCCACCCATCTGGACAAGATCCGGCGGCTGCAGCAACGCGAGGGTGCGGCTGGCCGCGACTCCCGGCGCTCGCTGTTGTTGCTGGATATTGATCACTTCAAGCAGGTCAACGACCGCCACGGTCATTCCGTCGGGGACCGGATTCTGGCCGATTTCGCTGCGGTACTGCTCGAGCAGGTGCGGCCCGACGACTGTGTCGCGCGCTATGGAGGGGAGGAGTTCGTGGTGGTACTTGAAGACGCCGCACCGGATCAGGCCTGTGCCGTGGCCGAACGTCTCCGCGCCGCCATTGCCGACCACGCCTTCACCGACCATGACGGCAGGCGCATTGCCATCACTGCCAGCATCGGTGTCGCTGGTCTCGACACAGGGCTGTCACCACTGGCGGCCCTGGAGGCGGCAGATGGCGCCCTCTATCGCGCCAAGCGCGAGGGCCGCAACCGGGTGCGCAAGGCAGCATAGGCGAGGCAAGCGCGGGGCCATGCGCCATACGCAGCGCCCCGCGCCAGCGACAGACGGGCATCAGCCGCCAGGACGGTTGGTGCGCCCCTCGAATCGCTTGTGCGGCCGGATCTTCGCGTACTCCTCCAGCACCGGCTCGAACTCGTCCGGCGTGCTGGCATGGATGATGATGCCGTCCGCACCCGCCTCGAACTGGTCCAGCCAGCGCTGGGCGCATTCCCGCGGCGAGCCGATGGCCGCCGGCTTCCAGTGCTCAGGGATGGCCGGTTCGATGGCCTCCAGCTGCTCGTGCGTGGCGACACTGTCGATCCAGCCCGGAACCGCCTTCACCGCCGGGTGGTTGCGGAACCGCTCCAGGTCCGCCAGGTCCCAGCCGTTGACGTTGACCAGCGCCTCGCCATAACCGGGGAACTGCAGGTAGGTGCCCAGCCGGGCGATGATGTACTTCAGGTACTTCTCGCGCGAGACCTCGCAGGCCGTGGCCAGCACCGACCAGACCTTGACGGTGCCCTCGGGGCGGCCAGAGCGCGCCTCGCCTGCCCGTGCCCGCTGCACCGACTGCTTCAGCGCCTCGTCACTCATGAAGGTGTGCAGGTGCATGCCGTCGTAGAGGCTGCCGGCGTGCTCGACGCTTTTCGGCCCGAAGCCCACGTACATGAGCGGCACCTGTTCGCGCATGTAGTCGGCCTGCTTGATCATGGGGAAGCTGCCGAAGGCACCGTCATGGCTGACCGTCTCGCCCTGCAGCAGGCGCCGGAGAATGCCGATGAACTCTTCCTCGCGCGCGTAGGTGTTCTGCTTCAGCCCCCAGGCCTTCCAGCGCGCCGCACCGCCACCCTTGGCAATGCCGAGCGCAAAGCGCCCGCGCGAGAGGCCGTTCAGGGTGGAGCACATGGAGGCCGACAGTACCGGATGGCGAGTATTGGGGTTGGTGGCCGAAGTGCCGATGAAGATCTTCTCGGTGACGGCGGCAATGGCCCCGCAGATGCTGGCCGCTTCCTTGTAGTCAGGTCGCTCGGAAATCATGACGTTGCCGATGCCGAGCTTCTCCGCATGGCGCACCTGGTCCAGAACATCCACCGGCGTGTTGGAGAACCCGGGCAATCCGTAGAAGCCGAGCTCCGGATACTTCGATGTGTACTCCGGATAATCCGGATGAAAACCCTTCACTTCTGACATGCAGGACTCCTTTGTGCTGCAGGGCGATACTGCCCCGACTGACCATGCGTGACATCGCGGAATTGCGGCCATGATAGGCATCCACGAGACTGCCGTCTGTACCCTGCCGCAGCCTGCCCCCGACCCGGAGGCCCGCGCAACCCGTTCCCGCCGTGCACCACGGGCCGTTATGCTGACCTGCAGTCCGCAATCCCGGAGAACACCGCATGAGCGCTTCAACCCTGATGCTGGAAGGCCCGGCGGGCCCGCTGGAAGCCAGGCTGGACCGAGCCGCGAACGAGCGTGGCGCCGCCCTGCTCTGCCACCCCCATCCGCTCTACGGCGGCAGCATGGATGACCTGGTACTGGCGACCGCAGCCGATGCCCTGCTGGCAGCGGGCATCAGTTGCCTGCGCTTCAACTTCCGCGGGGTCGGCGCCAGCGCCGGCAGCTTCGATGATGGCCGCGGCGAGGCCGAAGACGTGCGGGCCGCATTCGATGCCCTGCAAGCCCACACCGGCCAGCTGCCCTGCTTACTGGGCTATTCCTTCGGCAGCTGGGCCGCCTGGCGCGCAGTCCGGCAAGGGCTGACGCCTGCCGTCCTGATCCTGATTGCTCCGCCGGTAACGGCCATGGACTTCAGCGGCACGATCGACGCCAGTCCACGCCCCGGCCATGTCATCGTCGGTGACAGCGACCCGTTCGCGCCGCTGGACAACGTCCGGGACTGGGCCACCACTGCAGCGGCCACTCTCCAGGTGCTGGCGGGCGCCGATCACTTCTTCCAGACTGCTCTGCCTGATCTGCAAGCCACCGTAACCGATATCGTGGCTGGCATCTGAAGCGCAGGGCGGTATGCTGGCACGAGCCCTCGGAGACCGCATGAACCGGGAACAGGCACTGTTTGCCAACGAAGCCTTCTACCTGGCCTTCAACCAGCGCGACCTGCAGGCCATGGATCAGTTGTGGGCACGCCAGGCAAGCGTCAGCTGTATCCATCCCGGCTGGGCAGCGCTGGTGGGGCGCCGGGAAGTGCTGGCCAGCTGGAAGCGCATTCTGTCCAACCCCGCCGCGCCCGAGCTGACCTGCCTGATGCCGCGCGCGCTCCCCGTTGCCGGCGGAGTCGTGCAGGTCATGTGTTACGAACGACTGGGTGGCGACGTGCTGACCGCCAGTAACTGGTTCGTGCTGGAGGATGGCCTGGCACGCCTGGTCCACCACCAGGCCAGTCCCTGTGCCCACCCACCCCCGCTGGAAGAAGCGGCGCCGCGTCCGCTGCAATGAGCAGCCAGCCCGGAGGAACGTCATGGAGCCCGCAACACTGGCAGCACTGGCAAGGCCCGGCTGCCTGCCCGGATCTGCGGCCGGGGTGCAGCGCATCGAGACCCATATCTCCTGGCTGTTCCTGACTGGCGACTACGCGTGGAAGATCAAGAAGCCCGTCGACTTCGGCTTTCTCGACTTCTCCACCCTGGCGCTGCGCAGGCACTTCTGCGAGGAGGAGCTGCGCCTGAACCGGCGCACCGCACCGGAACTCTACCTGCAGATCGACACCCTGAACGGCAGCCCGGACCAACCGCATCTCAATGGTCCCGGCCCGATCCTGGACTACGCCCTGCGCATGCGGCGCTTCGACCCGGAACAGGCCTTCGATGCCCTGCTGGCGCGTGGCGAGCTGGGTCATGAGGATATCGACACGCTGGCAGGCGAGCTGGCCGCCCTGCATGCCATGGCAGCAGTGGCTCCCGCCTGCGGCTGGCTGGGCAGCCCGGAGCAGGTGCTGGCACCCATGCATGACAACTTCACGCCGTTGCTGCAGCACCTGTCCCATGGCCCTGCGCGACAGCAGCTGGAGGGACTGCGCCAGTGGACCGATGCCCGCGCGGAGGCATTGCACGAGCTGCTGCAGGCGCGGCTGACTCAGGGCTGGATACGGGAAGGGCACGGCGACGCCCATATGGGCAACATCGTCCGCTACCAGGGGCGTACGCGCCTGTTCGACTGCATCGAGTTCAATCCGGACCTGCGCTGGATCGATGTCATCAGCGATCTGGCCTTCAGCTTCATGGACCTGCTGGACCGGGGCGCACCGCAACTGGCCTGGCGGTTGCTGGATGCCTGGCTGACCATCGTCGGCGACCATGAGGGACTGCGTCTGCTGCCGCTTTACGTGGTCTACCGAGCGCTGGTCCGGGCCAAGGTCAGCGCGCTGCGAGCCGACGAGCTGAAGCAGGCAGGCCAGACAGCAAAGGCCCGGATAATGCTCATGGAGACCGGGGCCTATCTGGAACTGGCAGCAGGCTGGACGCAGCCGATGCGTCCCCGACTGATCCTGACCATGGGCGTGTCTGGCAGCGGCAAGTCTCACCTTGCCAGCGCCCTGCTGGAGCGCATGGGGCTGGTTCGATTGCGCTCGGACGTGGAACGCAAGCGCCTGGCGGGCCTGGCGGCGGACGCCGACAGCCAGTCGCAGACCGGCGCCGGCCTCTACGATCCGGCGACCACGCAGCACACCTACCAGCTGCTGCTGGAGCATGCCGAAACCCTGCTCCAGGCAGGCTTCAGCGTGCTGGTGGATGCCACCTTCCTGAGTCGGGCCCAGCGTGCCCCGTTCCTGGAACTGGCGCGCCGGCTGCAGGTCCCCGGTCACCTGCTCTGCTGTCATGCCGACCCGGCAATCCTGCGGGCACGGGTTCAGCGGCGCCTGGCCCGGGGCACGGACCCGTCGGAAGCAGACCTGCAGGTACTGGCACGCCAGCAGCAACAGCGGGAACCGCTGACCCCGCAGGAGCGCAACCAGGCCATCCTGGTCGATACCGGTCTGGACGACGCCCTGGAACAGGCGCTGGCCGCGCTCGGCTGAACACCCGCGACGCCGGGGCCTGTACAACCATGCAAGACTGCGTATGCTACGACGCTGAAAGGTCCCGCATCCGTCCTCGGGGGAACACGACGGAGTAACGCCATGCGCCTGCAGACTGTTCTGACTCTGCTGCTGCTTTCAGCCATGCTGATGCCGGTCCACGCACTGGCTGAACCCTCGCTGGCAGCCCGGTTGCACACGCTTGCGCCGGAACTGGATCGGACCGTCCTGAGCAAGGCGGTGCAGGCCATGCAGTGCGCAGTACGCTACGGCGATGCGCCAGGTGACCGGCTCGCCGTGATCGACTACTCCCTGCCCTCTTCAGAGCGTCGCCTGTGGCTGTTCGATCTGGCCGAGGAAAGCCTGCTGCTGCACGACCTGGTGGCTCACGGGGAGAACACCGGCTTCAAGTATTCCCGCTATTTTTCCAATACCTACGGCAGTTTCCAGTCAAGCCTGGGGCTGTTCCGCACCCAGGAAAGCTACCATGGCAGATTCGGCTATTCGTTGCGCATGGACGGTCTGGAGCCCGGCGTCAACGACCTGGCGCGCGAACGCGCCATCGTCATTCACCCGGCCGATTTCGTCAGCCCCGACTGGATCGAGCGCAACGGCTTCATCGGCCGCAGTCAGGGCTGCCCGGCGGTGCGCCCGGAGGTGGCGGATCTGGTGGTGGACAGCCTGAAGGACGGCCAGTACCTGTTTGCCTTCTACCCGGACCAGGAATGGCTGCAGGAATCCCTGTTCATCAACTGCGAAGCCCGGGAAGTCCGGACCAGGCTGGCCGCGCTGACGACGCCCTGACTTCAATCCCTTCACCCGAGCCAGCAGGAATCCACCAGGGAACACGACCGTAATGCCACCGCGGCAATCGCGACGCGCCCAGGCTGGCGTCTTCGCGTTGTGCGAAGAACGGCAACGCTGTCAGCACGCACAGGCTGACAGCCGCATGAGCGTGCAACTCCCCGGCAACAGTGACCGATCGAGCTGCGCCGATCCGTGCCGCCCTAGTCTGACGCAACGCTGACCGGCAGCGCGTCAATCAGCTCCCGGGTCAGCGTTGCCATGGAGAAGCGGTCCCGATCCGGCGTGTAGCCCATGCGTACCACCACCAGGTCCGCACTCGGTACCACCATCACGTACTGGCCCTCGAAACCGGATGCCCGGTAGGCGTCTGCCGGCAACTGCGGCCAGGGGCGTGCCCGGGGGTCATCTTCCGGGCCCGCATTCAGCCACCAGTGGGCGCCGTAACGGCCCTGCGGATCAGCGGCAGTAGGCGTGATGCTGTAGTCGACCCAGGCTGCCGGCAGCAGCTGCCGACCGTGCCACTGGCCACGCTGCAGGTGCAGCAGCCCCAGCCGGGCCCAGTCCCTTGCCGTGCCGTAGCCGAACGAGGAGCCCACCAGATTGCCGGCCTCATCCGGGGCGATGACCGTGCGGGTCATGCCCAGCGGATAGAGCAGACGTTCACGCACGTAGCGGTGGTACGCGACCAGATCGGGAAAACTCTCGCGCAGGATGCGCTGCAGCAGGTTGGTGGTGCCACTGGCGTAGTTCCAGTGCGTATCCGGCTCGGCTGCCAGCGGCATGGCTGCGGCAAAGGCGGCCATGTCGGCACCGCCGTCCGCAAACAGCATGCGCACCGCATCGGACTGCAGCAGCTCATAGACCTCGCTGAATGCCAGGCCGCTGGACATGCGCAGCAGCTGGTCCAGCGTGATTGCGGCACGGGGGTCATCGTCCTGCTGCCATTCGGCTACCGGCGCAGGCGCCATCAGGTCGAGGGCGCCATCCTGCACCCGCAGGCCGAACAGGGCGGCGGTCAGGCTCTTGGTCATGGACCAGCCAGCCAGCGGCACGTCCATGCCGAACCCTGGGGCATAGCGCTCGGAGATCAGGTGACCACGCCAGACCACTGCCACCGCGCGGGTACCGACCGGATGATCCGGATCCGGGTCCGCGAATGCGCGCGCCACCACCGCTTCCACCGCATTGCGGTCATAGTCCAGGCCACTCTGGTCCGCCAGCAGGTCGCCTCTGGGCCAGGGCTCATCGGTCAGATCCGGCGCGGTGGGCAACTGCTGCAGATCGATCTGGTCGCGCAACGCCTCTTCTTCAAGATCCACCAGCCGGGTGCAACCGATGCCGGGCCGATAGATCACATCGGCACGGCTCCAGAGCATGGTGGCGGACACCCGATGACCGTCGAAATCCAGGTCTGCAGTGACCCGGTCCAGGCCCGGCGCGGCCAGCTCCGCCTCCAGCACCGAAGCCGGCTCCCGGCCCGAGACGAACACCGCCGAACAATACAGCTTGGCCTTGTTGGCGGTACCGATCCGCCCCAGCTCATCCACCGTGCGCCAGCCCCAGATGGCGGCCAGCAGCAGGGCCACCAGAACCAGAGCTGCCAGCGCCCACAGCAGCGTTCGGCGTTGCAGTCCCGCCATCCCCGTTCCCCTTTCAGTGGTGGTCTCAGTGGTGCAGCAGCTCCAGCGGCAACCTGGTGAAGCCGCGGAAGAATGGCAGCGCCCGCCGCTCGGGCACGGTGTGCGGATCCAGCCGGAATTCGGGCACGGCCGCAAGGAAGCGCTCGATGGCTATGCGCGCTTCCAGCCGCGCCAGCGGAGCGCCCAGACAGACATGGCTGCCGGTGCCGAAGCCGAAATGCTCACCCGGGTTGCGCTCGATGTCGAAACGATGGGGATCAGCGAAGACAGCAGGGTCGTGGTTGGCCGCCGCAAATGACGCCATCAGGGTGTCGCCGGCATGGACCGGGCAACCGGCCAGCGTGTCATCCTCCACCACGATTCGGGCTGTCTCCGTGATGGGGCAGTCATAGCGCAGCATTTCCTCGACCGCGGCGCCGATCAGGGCCGGTTCGTCCCGCAGTCGCTGCAGCTGCTGCGGATGCTGCAACAGGGCATGCAGGCCATTGCCAATCAGGTCGGTGGTCGTGACGTTGCCGGCCACCATCAGCTGGGTACAGAGGCTGATGATCTCCATGTCCGTCAACCGGTCCGACTCTTCCTGGGCCCGGACCATGGCCGAGATCAGATCGTCACCGGGCTCGGATCGACGCGCCTCTACCACGGCCCGGAATGCCCGCGCCATCTCTACATAGGCTTCACGCAGGCGGACCTGGGTGGCACGGTCCCGCTCCGGGTCATAGCCCCAGAGAATGGCCTCGGACCAGCGCTTGAAGTCATCCCTGGGGGCATCGGACATGCCCATCATGTCGAGAATCGCCTGGGTGGGCAGGGGCGCGGCGAAATCGGCAATGAAGTCGATCCGCCCGCGCTCGGGCAGGTCCGCCAGCAGGCTGTCGGTAATGGCCTCGATGCGCGGCGACATGGCCTCGATCGCCCTGGGTGTGAAGGCCTTGCTGACCAGACCACGGATACGACGATGCCCCGGATCATCCAGCAGCACCAGTGGCGGTTCGTAGGCAGTTTCGCCCCGGGACTCGTTGACGCCGGTGGCCGCCACCCGTCGCATGTAGGAATCCTGATGAGCCCGACGCGCGTCGACACTCAGGCGCTTGTGCCGCAACACCGCGCGCACATCGGCGTGACGCGTCACGTGCCAGCAGCCGTAGACCGGATCGGCAACCAGGCTACCGCTTTCGCGCAGCGCATCGTATGCGGGGTGAGGATCCTCGCGAAACTTCGGATCCCTGGAAGTCAGTGCCACGCCTTGTGTCACCCTGTCCTGACGCTGATCCATCCATGCCTCCCCCTGCATCTGTGTTCGCGTTCGCTGCCGCGACTTCGTACCCACATGGTAGGCCACCGACAACTACCACGACCAGCACTGCTGCACCAGCAACCACCTGCGCACCAGCGCTGATTGCCATTGACCTCGAGAGGACTAAATTCCATTATGGAATAACCTTATTCTTTGTTTAGAGAGTCCCCCATGAAATCCCGAATCTGCATTGCCCTGCTGGCGTTGGGCAGCCTGCTGCCCGCGACCATGCTCGCCGACTACACGACAGATGAAGATGGCAACGAGCAGGATGTGCTCATCATCCTGACCAGCGAAGAACGGGAGACCCGGGGCATGGCCATGGTGCTGGCCAGCGCCATGGCCGAACAGGGTGCTCGACTGCATGTACTGCTGTGCGACAGTGCCGGTGAACTCGGGCTGAAGGACTACCGCACGGAGGAGGCACTGGCACCCCGCGGCATGCGCCCTGAGCAGCTGCTGCAGCGATTGCAGGAAGGCGGCGCACAGGTGGAAGTCTGCGCCCTGTTCCTTCCGAACCGGGACCTGGACGCCAGTGCACTGCGCGACGGCGTCGGTACGGCCATGCCTCCGGAGATCGCTGCGCGTATGCTGGACGCCCATACGCGCGTCTTCAGCTTCTGACGCCCGGCCGGGCCGGATGGCCCACGACACGGTGATCATGCTGAAGGATCCGGTTGGCACCCGTTGATCGCCCGGCTCGCGCTAGAGTCCATCGGACCCGGGCGCCGGGCGACAGGGCCTGCCCCGCGCCCGATCAGTTCAGCAGGGAGACAAGCCATGCCCAGGATTCACTTCGCCAATCGTCGCGGCCAGCAACTGGCCGGAACCGTGGAACTGCCTGCTGGCGGGGAGTGGCGCGCCACTGCCCTGTTCGCTCACTGCTTTACCTGCGGCCGCAACCTTAAGGCGGCTCGCCATATCACCCGGGCACTGGCCGATGCGGGCTACGCGGTGCTGCGGTTCGACTTCACCGGACTCGGGGAAAGTGAGGGCGACTTTGCGGACACTTCCTTCTCCAGCAACCTGGATGATCTGGAAGACGCTGCCCAGTGGCTGCAGGACACCCTGGCGCCACCCCAGCTGCTGGTGGGCCATTCACTGGGCGGGACCGCCTGCCTGGCAGTAGCCGAGCGGCTGCCGTCGGTGCGCGCCATTGCGACCCTGGCTGCTCCCGCGAGCCCGGCGCATGTCCTGAAACAGCTGGACACGGATCTGGATGCCATAGCCCGCGACGGCGAAAGCAGCGTCACGCTGGCGGGCCGCGACTTCCGGATCCGCAATGATTTCGTCCAGGATGCCCGAGCCCATGATCTGGCCCCGCGCCTGCGACGCCTGCGCCGCGCCCTGCTGGTGCTGCATGGACCACGCGACAGCGTGGTCAGCATCGACCAGGCCCAGGAAATCTTCACTGCAGCCCTGCACCCGAAGAGCTTCATGAGCCTGGACGACGCCGACCATCTCTTGTCCGAACGCGCCGATGCGGTCTACGCGGCACAGGTGATTGCCAGCTGGGCCATGCGCTTCCTGGAGCTGCAGGCGCCGGCACCCGAACGACATGTGCGCGTATCGGGGCGCACGGCCGATGGCTTCCTGTGCAGCGTTCAGGCGGGCGCCCACCAGGGCCTGGCGGACGAACCGGCAAGCGCCGGTGGCACCGATCGGGGTCCGGATCCCTATCAGCATCTGGCCAGCGCGCTGGCTGCATGCACGGTCATGACCCTGAACATGTACGGACGCCACAAGCAGCTGCCGCTGGAACGGGTCTCCTGCACTGTGGAGCATCGCAAGATCCACGCAAAGGACTGCGAGGATTGCGAGACCCGCGCCGGGCGGGTCGACGAATTCACCCGTCGCATCCAGCTGGAGGGCGAGCTGGATCAGGCCCAGCGCGACAGGCTGCTGGAGATCGCCGATCGCTGCCCGGTCCATCGCACCCTGGAAGGCGAGGTCCGGATCCGGTCCGAACTGGCTTGAACCAGCGGCGGCCTCAGGCCTGGTGGCGCAGCAGCTCCGCTTCGATTGCAAGCACATGGGGGTCCGGATCGCCCAGCTCCCGCAGGGCCGCGGCCAGTTGCAGCAGGTAATCGCGATTGCTGCCGCTGGGACCACGGGACTGGGCGATATGACGGGCGATGGCCGCTTCCGGGGCGGGCCCCAGATAGGCCTCGTTGTCCTCTCCCGCCACGTAGACCATGGCATGGGGCTTGTCTGCCTTGCCGAGGTTGTCCGAGTCCGCGACTGGTCGCGGCTGCGCATTGTCCGCTGGCCGCCCCCAGTAGAGCGGCGTGCGCACGCGCAGATAGCCGTTCTTTTCCCGGTGATCCAGATGCTCGAACACGTCGCCGGTGACCTGATAGGCCATGCCCACGCAGACACCGGCGGGATCGGGCACCAGCGTTACCACCCGTCCCGGAGCCTCCGGAGTGCCGCGATGGTCATGGGATCCCTGCCAGAAGCGTCGCACCCAGCCCCGAATCCAGGCCGGTCGGGCTGCCCCATGGGGAAAGTCCACCTTGTAGATCAGCGAGCCATAGCCGAACACCCAGACCCGATCTGCCGCAGTCAGGCGATAACGCTGCCGATTCAGAGCAATGGTGTCGGCGGGAATGCTCATCTCTGCCTCCTGTGTGCAGTGCAGGCCCTCTGTCTGCGGGCCCCTGTATGCAGGCCAGCTGATCGCCGCAGCAAGGGCCGGGCAGCCACTGGGGTGTTCAGGCGTCCTGCAGGCGATCGAGCCGCAGCCGCTAGCGCGCATCCGACAGCCGGCGGCTGCCCAGCAGCACCGCGATCATGGTGCCGGCGCCGGTGCCCGCCGCCACCAGGAACATGATCAGCACCTGGTAGCGGACAGCCAGCGTGGGCGCCGTCCCGGCCAGGATCTGCCCCGTCATCATGCCAGGCAGACTGACCACACCGGCGGTGGCCATGGCATTGATGGTGGGAATCATGCCACTGCGCATGGCTTCGCGACGAATGTTGCCTGCGGCCTCGCGCCATGGCTGTCCCAGCATCAGCCGCGCCTCGATCAGCTGGCGCTGCTGCCAGGCACCTTCAGTCAGCCGGTCCAGAGCCAGCGCCACACCGGTCATGGTATTGCCGAGCATCATGCCCAGCAGCGGAATGGCGTACTGGGGCTGGTACCAGGGCTGGGGGCCGATCACGGCACCCAGCGCGAAGATCGTCACGGTGAACGACGAGACGAACATCGACAGGGTACCGATGGTGAAGGCCCAGCCCCCCTTCAGCCGCCGCTGCTGCCGGGCCATCACTTCGCGCCCGGCGATCAGCAGCATGGCCATGGCCAGCAGTGCAACCCAGTGCAGGGCACCCAGCTCGAACAGGGTTTCCAGCACCAGTCCGATCAGCGCCAGCTGCAGCACCGTGCGTACCGCCGCGATGACGATATCACGGCCCAGCCCCAGTCGTGCCAGGTGACTGACCAGCGCAAGCGCCAGCACCAGCACGGCGCCCCATGACAGGTCCAGCCAGCTGATCTCGATGACACTCATGGGGCTGCCTGCTCCCGCACTACCTTGCCATCACGCACCGACCAGCACGCATTGGCCACACGTTGCAGCTGTACCCGATCATGACTGACCCACAACAGGGGTGCCCCGCGTGCACGCATGTACTGCAGCAGCAGCCGTTCCACCCGCGCGCTGCTGGCGGCATCCAGGTTGGCGGTGGGTTCGTCCAGCAGCAGCGCTCGCGGCTGAAAGGCCAGCGCGCGCAGCACACCCAGCCGCTGGCGCTCGCCGGACGACAGCCGGGTGACACTCCAGCCGGCCACGTCGGACTCGAAGCCGAGCGCGCTCCAGTCCGGAACCGCACCTTCAGGAAAGTGCTCACCGACCCGGGCCGCCCACCACTGGGCTTCTGCCGGCACCAGCTGCACCTGACGCCGCCAGCTGCTGGCAGGCACCGATGCCTGTTCCAGCTCGCCCAGCCAGACCTGGCCCGCATGCGGGTCCAGATCGGCAATGACACGCAGCAGCCGGGTCTTGCCACAACCGGAGGGGCCGGCCAGGCCAGCACAGGTTCCTGCATCCACCTGCAGCCGGACATCTGTCAGCGTGCCGCAGTCGACAGCTTCCAGCCGCAGGTCTGCCCTGTCTGCACAAGTCGTCACTGGGTCGCCACCACCGTGCGGTTGCGGCCCCCATGCTTGGCCCGATAGAGCGCGTCATCCGCGCGGCCCAGCAACTGCTCGAGGGTCTCACCCTGCGTGACCTCGGCCACCCCCAATGAAATGGTGACCGGCCCGACTTGAGCGTCCCGAAACTGCTCGATGGCGATACGCAGACGCTCTGCCAGGCGCATGGCCACGGTGCTGCTGGCCTGCACGATGACCAGGAACTCCTCACCCCCCCAGCGTATGGTCGGGTCGCTGGCGCGGAAATGTTCCTGGAGCATGCGTGCGACCTGCTGGATGATGCGATCACCGGCGAGATGGCCATGCCGGTCATTGACCTGCTTGAAATGATCGATATCGCACAGGATCAGACTCAACGGGACCGCCTGCACCCGGTAATGCTGACAAGCGACCCGCAGCGCTTCGTCGCCGGCGCGACGCGTCAGCAGACCGGTCAGCTGATCCCTGGTGGCCATGTCGACAAGAGCCTTTTCGCGCTCGACCAGCTCATCCACCTGCCAGGAGGTGCTCACGAAGTGGGTGATGCGGCCCTGCCCATCCAGGACCGGAGCGATGCTCTGCTCAACATGGTAGCGACTGCCATCCTTGCGGCAGTTGAGGAAGCGGGCGCGAAAGGAACGACCCTCGACAAGCGTCTGCCACATCTCGCGATAGAAGTCCGGTGGTTGCGCTCCGGAGCTCAAGAGTGCCGGCGTCTGCCCACGCACCTCGTCCAGGTCGTAACCGCTCAACGCTTCGAAGGCATGATTGGCAAAGACGATCAGACCCTGCCGGTCTGTCACCAGCACGGGCTCGGATGCCTGGTTGAGTGCCTGCACAAGCATGTCCCGCTCTGCCTCGGCCTGCACACGAGCAGTGATGTCCTGCTGCACCGACACGAAATGGGTCACTCGCTGATCACTGTCGAGGACTGGCGAGATGTTCCAGTTGACGATGTAGGCCTCACCACCCTTGCGATAGTTGACCGTGCTGCCTTCCCAGAAGACACCCTGGCGCAATGCCCGGCGCAGCGAATCGATGACCGCCGGGTCGGTGTCAGGCCCCTGCAGCAGGCGAGGAGAGCGCCCGATCAGCTCATCGCGAGCGTACCCCGTCATGCGACAGAAGGCAGGATTGCAGTAGACGATCCAGGGGCCGTCTGCGGACAGCTCGCCATCGGTGATGAGAACCGCATTGTAGGACTGCTCCGTGGCCACCTCGATGAGCCCCGATGCCTCGGCTCCTTGCAACATCTGCAACTCCTGACGGGTCCTCGTACAGCACGGCTCTGCTGGCAGCGGGCAGACAGTCTGTCTGCTCCGGAACTGCCCGCTGCGCCGTCGGGGGGCACAGCTGGCGATGATCGCCCGGATGCGACCGACTACTCGCCCGGAATGCCGATCATCTCGGTTTCCGCCGGCAGGATCAGGGTGCGCTCCATGTCCATGAACTGCTCGAAGCCGTCCGGCTGGCTGTGCTTCAGGAACCCGCGCCAGCCTTCAGGCGACTCGAAATACAGTTCCGCCAGGCCCGCGAACGGGGCCTCTGACGGCTCCCGGGACAGGCTGACCACGTAACGGAAGCCCCCCACCTTGCCAAGGGTGTCGACCACGTTGCCGGCGTGTTCGCACAGCCAGTGCCGCGCCATGTCGGTGTGGTCGGCACCTGCGCGCGCCGCCACCAGAATGTTGATCTTGTAGAACCCGGACCGGGTCGCCGGCCAGGGCGCATTGAGCGTGTTGGGCTCGCAGGGCAGCCGGCCGCCATCATCGAGTACCACGTATTCGGTGGTGGCCCAGGGCGAATAGGGCTCGGCCTTCTGCTGGAAGGTGTCGGCCGGCTCGGTGCCGTAGGGCGCCTCCGGATCGGGCGGCGTCTGATCCCACCACAGCTGGGCCACGCCGTCCCAGGGTTGCTGCCCCTGAGCGTCCGGCTGGAACAGGGTGGCCAGGTAGCGCCGCGGAAAGCCGTGGCCGGCGGCCTTTAGCTGCTCGCGCAGCTTCACCACTGCGGGCATGTGGTTGGCAAACCAGTTGGCCACCAGTTCTTCCCGCGAGGCCTGGGGCCGGCGTCGGATCAGGTAGTGCATCTTCACCGCGCTGGTGGCGGCATAGGGTGAATCGGTGACCTGGGTCATGCTGTGCTCCCCCCTGGGATTGTGTCGGAAGTTGTTGCAATCAGTCCTCGCCAAGGCTGACGCGCTTGCTGCGACTGCGGGCACCGGCAACGACACTCACCCGGCTGCGCGGCAGCCCGAAATGCTCCGCCACCAGCCGCTCGAGTGCGGCGTTGGCCCTGCCCTCCACAGGCGGCGCCTGCAGCCAGGCCACCCAGCTGCCATCGGCCTGCTGTTCCAGCCGGGTCCGGCTGGAACGGGGCTTCACCCGAATCTGCAGCTGCCGCGCCACCTCAGTGCTGCTCCACGTGTTGCGCCAGCACCTCGTCGATGGCCTGGCGACGCGCCTGCGAAGATGGCCAGTCCTGTTCCGCCAGCGCGAACAGCCGCATGAACAGGCGGCCCTCTTCACTTGCTTCCCGCAGCTGGATCCGGGCGCCGTCCGCCAGCAGCCCGGTCCAGGCCGCCTGCACGTCCTGCCAGAACGGCTCGGTGCGCTCCAGATAGGCATGACCGGCATCGAAATCGTACTCGGCCACGGGCTGATAGCGGTTGATGCCGAGCTCACGGGCCAGATACGGCTGGTCCGGATCCAGCTCGCCCGCGTCGGTGAGCACGGCCTTCAGATTCTGCTGCTCATGTACCCAGCCCTGGGGCGTGACCGTCTGGCGGTTGTCCGCCACCAGCACATGATAGTCGTCTCGCACCGTGAACTCCCGCTGGGGCAACGGCCGCCAGGTGGTCTCGCCGGCCCAGCTGGAACGCCCGGGGGCGTGCTCCCAGCGGCCCGTGGTCGCATACCGCGGCGAGTCGTCCACATGGTAGACCGCCTGCACCCACTTGCCGGAACCAGTCGGCGGGCCCTCGTCGCAGGCAAGTCCCTGCCAGCGGTCCAGACCCAGGTAGCGGAACGGCTTGCAGGCCTCGTAATGCCAGTCCTGCCGCCAGTGGCGAGTGACCATGCTGGATGGCATGCCGTCGCCATTGTCCTGCTCGAAGTGCATGACCAGCACATGCTGCAGACTGACGAAGTCCGGCTCATCGGCCATTACGGTGATGATCTCGGTGGCCCAGGAACGATAGGGGCGGGCCGGCACGAAATCCGGGCTATACCCCTCCACTTCCATGAAGTCGAAGCTGACCCGATATTCGCCGGCCATGGCCAGAATCGCCCGCCGGTCGCGTTCCTGCGCACTCAGGCCCTCGGCCTGCAGCGCGCGCCAGCGCTCGCCGGGCTCGGTCTGCATCTCGGGCATGGGACCGCGGGTGGTGCCGCCACGGGGGCTGAGCTCCTGATCCGGGTGAGGAAAGGGCCAGCCGAACAGGGATCCGCCGGCTTCTGCCACGCCCGTCGTGGGCAGTGTCAGCAGCACCCCCAGCAACAGTATCCACATGATCCGCATGCCAACCTGCTCCCTTTCGACCCATCAAGGCACGCGGCCGCCAGGAGCAGCGAGGCCCGCTACGGCCGCAGTCGACGCGATTGCTTCCACCGCAGGGCTACCTTAACCTGAATCCACCTCGCGGGCCTGTTCTGGCACCCTGGCGCAGGCCTTCATTCTGATCGGACCACCGTATTCCGGAGTCACCGTGTTCTGGATCAGTCGAAGGGTGACAGCATTGCTGCTGCTCATCCTTGCGCTGGCGCCTGGCGCCGCGCCCCTCGCCCAGTTGGCTCAGGTGGATCTGCCCAGGTTCCCCGCCCTCAGCCCCGATGGCAGTACCCTGACCTTCAGCTGGGCAGGAGATCTCTGGACGGCCCCGACTGCCGGGGGGACCGCCACGCGCCTCACCCGCCACCAGCAGGATGACCTGCATTCCAGCTGGAGTCCGGACGGCCAGAGCGTGGTGTTCTCGTCCATGCGCGACGGCTACCTGAACCTGTGGCGAGTCAGACCCGACGGTACCGGGCTCACCCAGCTGACCTACAGCGATCGCTTCATCCGCAATCCGGCCCATGGTGTCACGGCGGATGGCGATGTTCGCATCCTGTTCTCCGGCCTGCTGGAAGGTGACGTCTATCGGGACGAGCGGCCCTATGCGCTGCATCCCGAGGGCGGCGAGCACGCGCGGCTGCACGACGCCTTCGGCTCCGAACCCCGCCTGTCACCGGACGGGCAGCGCCTGACCTTCACCCGTGGCGGCCATTATCACAACTGGAGTCGACGCCACTACCGCGGCCCCGACGCCATGAATCTGTGGCTGCATGACCGCAGCACGGGTCAGTTCGAGCAGCTGACCGGGTGGGAGGGCGACGATGGCATGGCACGCTGGCAGGACGATGACACGCTGCTGTTCATGTCCGACCGCCGTCATGACACGGTCAACCTGTATCGCATGGACCTGAGCGATCCGGAGCGGCCGGTCACTGCTGTCACCGAGCTGCGCGAGCATGATCTGCAGCACTTCGATGTCTCGGCCGACGGCAGCACTGCAGTGCTTCAGATCCGCAACCAGCTCCTTCGTCTGGACCTGAACGCGGACGCAGCAACGCCGGAACCCATCACCCTGCATGCCGGCCAGGACGGTCACGATCAGGAACGCCTGCAGCGGGTGGACCGCGCTGTCAGCGAGGCTGCCCTGAGTCCGGATGGGCGGGTCATGGCCTATGTCGCCTACGGCCGCGTCTACATCCGATCCGTGGATGCCCACGGCGTGACGCGTCTGGTGACAGCGGACACCCATGCCCGCCATCAGGACATCGCCTGGTCGCCGGACGGGGTCACCCTGTACTTCGTTCACGATGGCGACGGCAGCCAGTCGATCCATGGGGCCACGGTCGCCCTGACACGCGAGGAAGTCCGCGAATCGCCCACCCTGCCGACGGCGACTGCACGCCCGACGCTGACCAGCCAGGCCAATGAGGACGACACCTCGTTACCGGCGGTCGAGGCAGACGGGGAGAGGCCGGCTGCTGCCAGCGGAGACCCGGAAGACCCGTTTGCACCGGTTGATCCGACCGAGCCCGGGGCCATACCTGCACCGGCATTGCCGCAGCTGCCAGCCGAGCCTGATCCGGTCGATCCGCAGCCCGACGAACCCGCGGCGGTGTCACCGTTACCGGAAGACAGCCCGGCAGTCGTCGATCCGCAGCCCGACGTTGTTCCGGACAGGGATCCGGCTCGCTGGCACGACGCCATCAGTTTCTCGGTCCGGCCCGTAGTGGCCACGAAGTATCAGGACCGCCAGGTCAGCCCGTCACCCGATGGCAGGCAGCTTGCGTTCAGACGCGGTCGGGGTGACCTGATGGTGCTGGACCTGGAAAGCGGCGCCGAGCGGCGCCTGATGGAAGGCTGGGACGACAGCATGGAATGGCGCTGGTCGCCGGATGGCAGCATGCTGGCACTGGCCCGCAACGACCTCGACTACAGCAGCAATATCTTCATCGTACCCGCCGACGGCAGTCATGCGCCGGTGAACATCACCCGCCATCCACGCAACGACCTGAACCCCCGCTGGTCGGCCGACGGTCGGATCCTCTCGTTCATTTCCAATCGTGGCGGCAGCTACGACCTGTTCCGAGTGCATCTGGACCGGGAACTGGACCGCTACAGTCCTCGTGAACTCAACCAGTACTATCGCGACGCCGCTGCCCGCAACCGTGGCCGGGCGCCGCTGGCCACCACCGACACCCCCCGGGTCATGGAGACCGCAAGCTGGAACGACCTGGATCTGGAGGGCGCATGGCGAAGGGTGCAGCGGGTAACGAACCAGCCCACTCACCAGGTCGGCAACGAGATGTCGCCTGCCGGTGACCGCTTCCTGTTCTATTCCATGGGCGAGGGCCTGGTGGTCATGACCTGGGATGGCAGTGATCGCCGCCGCCTGCGACCGGTGACGGCGGGCCTTCAGGTGCAGCAGCTGGACCTGAAGGGAGAGCAGGCCATATACGTGGCCGGTGGCCGGGCCCAGAGCGTCAAGCTGGCCAACGGCGAACATCGCTTTCTGGACATCAGCGATCGCCTGCGTATCGACCTGCAGGCAGAGTCACGGCAGAAATTCGATGAAGTGGCGCGACTGCTGGACGAGCAGTTCTATCGTGCCGACAAGGGCCTGGACTGGCCCGAGCTGGTCGCCGAGTACAGGCCGCTGGTCGCCAGCGCGCGCACACCCAGCGAGTTCAGCGATGTGGTCAACCGCATGCTGGGAGAGCTGGCGGCATCGCATCTGGGTGTTTCCAACCCGGGGCCGGCGTCAGCGCTGCGCGAACCGTCCGGTCGTCTGGGCATCGACAGCAGTCGTGTCAGCCTGGGAGAAGACCGCCATGGCTATCGAGTCGATGCTGTGCTGACCGACGGCCCCGCCGATCGCAGTGCCACGCCCTTGCAGCAGGGAGATGTCATCACGGCGGTGAACGGACAGCCGCTGGGCCCCCGCGACACCCTGCTGCGCCACCTGCGAGGGACAGTCGGTCAGGAAGTGCTGCTGACGCTGGAGCGCGGTATCGACGGGCAGCAGATCGGCCACCATGCGCTGGTGACCCCGGTCGACTTCGGTGACAAGGCCCAGCTGCGCTACGACCGCTTTCGTGACGAGGCCCGCGACCAGGTGCACGCCCTGTCCGATGGCCGCCTCGGCTACATCCACATTCAGGCCATGAATCAGGCCTCGCTGGAAACCTTCCAGGCACACCTGTATGCCGCTGCCAGCGGCCGCGAGGGACTGATCATCGACGTGCGCAACAATGCTGGCGGACATACCACCGACCGCATCCTGACCTCGATCATGGCGCCCGAACATGCCTACACCGTGCCTGCGGGGGTCGACCCGGCAACACGCGGCCACTACCCCCAGGACCGACTGGATGCACCGCGTTACACCCAGCCCATGAACATGCTCGCCAACGAGAAGAGCTTCTCCAATTCGGAGATCCTGGCGCATGCCTTCCGCACGCTGGAGCGCGGCACGCTGGTGGGCAATCAGACCTACGGTGGCGTGATCTCCACGCGCAGCCACAGTCTGATCGACGGCGCCACGGTGCGGGTGCCGTTCCGGGGCTGGTACCTTGCCGACGGCACGGACATGGAGCACCACGGCGCTCGCCCCCATCTGCAGGTGGTGCAGACACCGGAAGACGAGGTTGCAGGCCGCGATCGACAGCTGGAGGCAGCGGTGAAGGACCTGCTGGCGCGACTGGACGCAGAATGACCAGGACGCCTGCCCGCCGCCCCGGAGGGCAGCGGCACAGGCGTCAGCAACGGCGGGCCGGACTCAGTTGCCGTGATCCACGACCATGGGGTGGAGCCAGGCCGGCTGGGTATACCCGTTCTTGCGCATGGCCATGCCTGCCAGACAGGCATTCATGATGTAGTTTGCATTCAGCGCACCGAGTACCGAGGTGGGGTCGAGCATGGGCGCCAGATCCATCAGTTCGAAGCCGGCCACTTCCACCTCTGCACAGACCCTGCGTACCGCCGGCAGCAGCTCGCGCATCTGCAGTCCGCCAGGCACCGGCCGCCCGGCGGTGGCAATGCCCGGCTCCAGCACGCTCATGTCGATGGAGACGTAAACGGGCCGGCCGACCTGCTGTACCTCGGCCAGTGCGGACTCGAAGACGGTGCTCCAGCCCTGGCGCTCTACTGCCGCCATGGTGTGGTAGCGCACCCCCTGCTCACGCAACCATTCGAAGTCCGCTTCGCCGGCCTCGGGCCCTCGCAGCCCCACTTGCACCACCGCATCACCACTGATCAGGTCATCGGCGATGAGTCGATAGATGGCCTGGCGATCGGTCAGCGGGTGATCGCCCAGCCGGGCCGCGTTGTAGTGCGCGCCGAAATGCATCAGCGCCAGCGGACGATCCTCGTGGGCATCCACGATGCCCGCCACCGAGGCAAAGGTCATTGACTGATCCCCGCCCACGACCATGGGTACCGCTCCGGTCGCTGCAGCCGCGCCGATCATCTCGCGCACATGAAGCTGGCTGCGCTCGATCGACAGGTTGTCGATGGCAATGTCGCCATAGTCGACGATATTGAGCTCATCGGCCGGGTTGAGCAGCGAATACATGTCGCGCTCACCCATGCCGTGCACGGCACGCATGGCCCGCGGCCCGTTGCTGGAATCGCGCCAGCCACTGCTGAGATTGAGCGGAATGCCCATGATCGCCACTTCCACGTCACCGGCGATCAGGTCTTCCGGCGTCACCGCTACCGGCGCACCGGCAAAGGTGGGAATGGCTGCGCTGGTGGGGCGCAGGTAACGACTGAGGCTGAATGGCCCCGGCTCGCGACGATGATCGTTCAGCTCCTGCGGCCGCAGCACCCCGATATTGTAGCTGGGAGACTCGAGATTCATGGGGATTTCCGCCAGGTCCTCGTCTTCCTGAAAGCGCATCGCCTCGACGACGTCCATCAGGTCGTTGACGTAGGTCTCCAGTGCCTCGCCTTCGCGACGCCCCAGCTCCTGCAGCAGTCGGTTCCAGCTCGGGATCACGTGGCGGACTTCATCACTGGTCAGGAAGCTGCGCTGCTCGGAGTCCAGACTGCTCAAGCGCGCTTCCAGGTGGGTGGGGATCTGCCTGTGCTCCGATGCCGCGGCGCCGGCAACGCAGCCCAGTGCCAGGATCGCAGCTGCCAGCCTTGACGAGGTCTTGTTCGGGAATCGCATCGGTTCAATCCTCCTCGCCATGATGGTCGTCACCGTCATCATCGTAGTGGTCACCGCCATTGAAGTAGTCGTTCAGGCCATGCTCGGTGGACAGCTCGCTCATGTAGCTGCTGTCTTCCATGCCCTTCTTGCGCATGGCCAGCCCTACCAGGCAGGCCTTGACGATGGCAGCACTGTTCTGATTGGTGATGTAGTCGGTCGGATTGACCAGCGGCGCCACCTCCACCAGCTCGAAGGCAACCACGTCGTTCTCGGCACACAGCCGGCGCACCAGCGGCTCGGCCTCGCGCATGGTCATGCCGTTGCTGACCGGGGTTCCGGTAGCCGGCGCATAGATCGGATCCAGCGCGTCCACATCGAACGAGATCATCAGATGCTCGGTATTGTCGCGCGCCTCTGCCAGCGCCCGCTCGATCACCTTGTCCCAGCCGTAGCGATGGATCGTGGCCATGGTGTGGTAGCGCATGCCCTGCTCGCGCATCCAGCGGAAATCACCGGGCGGTGTCGTCCGGATCCCCATCTGGATGTAGTTGTTGCCGTTGACGTGGCCCTCGTCGATCAGCCGGAACACAGGCTGGCCATGACTGAGCAGGTGCGGGCGATCACCGGTGCCGAAGCCATCCCAGTGCGCATCGAAGTGCATCACCCCCACGTTGCCCTTGCCGTAGACATCCGCCAGGGCGGCGCCGGTGCTGTAGGAAAGGGAGTGGTCACCGCCGATGACGACCGGTACGGCACCCGTCTCTGCAATCTCGCGGATGCGGTCGCGTACATGATGTACCGTACGTTCGGTGCTCATCTGATCGACCGCGATGTCGCCATAGTCGACGATGTTGAGCTCGTTGGTATTGACCATCGTGGTCTGATCGAGTCCGGACATGCGCCCCACCAGCCGCAGCGCATTGGGTGCCCGATCCGCATTGCGCCAGCCAGAGCCCATGTTCAGGGGCGCTCCCACGATGGCCACGTCCACTTCACCGGCGATCAGATCTTCCGGCGTCAGCGCGACGGGTGCACCGGCAAAGGTCGGGATGCCCAGGCGACCTCCGCCACCCTGATAACGATTGATGTTGATGGGACCCGGCTCGCGCGGCGGGTCGAAGGAGGCCGGCCGTTCCACGCGCCAGGCGTTGAATTCCGGCGAATCCGTATTCAATGGCAGGGTTGCCAGGTCGCGCCCTTCCTCGAACGGTCGCTTCTCGGTCACCGTCATCATGGCGTCCACGTAGGCCCGCACCTGCTCCGGATCCCGTCGTTTCAGCTGCTCGATGAGGTCTTCAGGGGAATCGACGAATCGCTCGACCCGGTCGGATTCCAGGAACTCCATCTGCTGTTCCGAGAGGTGGGACAGTTCTTCGAGCAGTGCCTCTGGAAACTCGACCTGCCATTCCTCTTCATCGTCCTCCCGATCATCCGCATGAGCGGGCATGGCCAGCGCCAGGGCGAGACACGCCGGCGCCAGCCATGGGCTGAGCAACTTCGACCTCTTCATATAAAGCCCCTTTCCATCCTTCCATCCTCAGTGATCTGCGGACACGCCATGGCCATGCCGCTCCACACCCCGTGCTCGCACCGGGCGACAGGCACCGGGCACGATCTGACGGCTTGTCTTAAGCAGAATTCGTGCCGCGCTGAAAATCCGGCAGATCAGCGACTTGCAGGCCTCGGCCCGCCCCCGAAAGGTGCGAGCAACTCAGAAAGGCAACAATCACGCACCAGAAGCGCGCGCAGATGGGCGGCAGACTCGGCGCCCGCCAGCTCGGCCGCATTCATGCAGCGCATGATGGCAACGACATGGGCTGAAGCGGTGCATGCTGGCGCCAATCTTGCTTGGGCAGGAGCTGGCATGGACCGGCGAACACAGGCGCAGCGAATGAACGACCGAACATGGCAGCAGAGGACCAGGACCATCACCAGGGATCCGCTGTTCGCGTTCCTGGTCATCGGCGCGCTCTGCTTTGCCCTGTTCGAGTGGCTGGACGACGACCGGGAAGTCATTGCCGTCACCGGCACCCTCAAGGACCGACTGGGCGAGGACTTCGAACTGCTGGAGGGCAGGTTCCCGACCAGCGCCGAGATGGAAGGGTTGGTCAGGCGCCACGTGCGCGATGAAATCATGTTCCGGGAGGCTCTGGATCGCGGCATGCATCTGGACGACGGCCGCCTGCGCCAGGCCATGGTGGACCGGATGCGCTTTCTGCTGCTGGACCCGATCGAGGATCCCGATGAGGCCGACCTGGTGCGCTTCTACGCGCAGAACATGGAGCGCTACTACAGCGAACCACGCCTGAGCTTCTACAACCTGTTCCTGTCGGACGCACCGTCCGAGCCGGAAGCCATGCTTGCAGCGCTGGACAACGGCGCCACTCTGCTGGGAGAAGACACCTTCTGGCTCGGCGGCAAGGTCAGCGCCCACCCGGGCTCGGTAGTGCGCACTGTGCTGGGCACCGAAATCTACCGCGCACTGCGTGGCATGGAGCCGGGCCAGTGGGCCGGTCCGCTGCAATCTCCCCGTGGGTATCACTTCGTGCGGCTGGACGCCGAACACCCCAGCCAGCCGCTTGCCTTCGAGGATGTCCGCAGACGGGTCGCCGACGACTGGCGCATGGACCGACAGGAAGCCGCCATTGACGCAGCGGTGGCCGCGCTCAGGGACGACTACCACGTGCGCTACTATGACTGAATGCAGCCGCGCCGAAGCCCGGGGCGTTCAGCGGCACGCGCCCGGGCAATCCGCAAGCCGCCGGGCCGGCTGGAGCCGAGTGCGGCAATGGGGCCTGGCCCTGTGCCTGCTGCTGGCTGCAGCGCCCCTCTGGGCCCACGAACTCTACCTGGCCCGCTTCTACCTCCAGCATGGCGAACAGCCCGACAGCTACCTGCTGGAAGTGCTGCTGCCCACGCGCAGCGCCGTGCCCGGAGAGCAGAACCGCCTGGCCTGGCCCGAGCACTGCGTGGTCGAGGACACACGCGAGCACCTGATGGGCGGGCAGTTGCGCTACGCTTTCGACTTCAGCTGTGAGGGCGGGCTGCAGCAGGCGGACATACTGGGCACGCCCTGGGGCCAGGATGGCAGCGTGTTCACCAGCCGGCTGCAATCCTCTGCAACGAGTGCCGAACCGCTGACGCGAGTCCTTGCCGGCCGCGGCGGCGGCGTCACCCTGCCCATTGGCCAGGCGCAAGCGGTCGACCGCCCCTGGAACGAGGTCGCCACCGAATACACCGGCCTGGGCATGTTCCATATCCTGGAGGGCTGGGATCATCTGGCCTTCGTACTCTGCCTCTGCCTGCTGGTCAGCGGCCGCGCCCTGCTGTTGCTGGTCACCGCATTCACCGTTGGCCACTCCATATCCCTGGCACTGGCCTATCTGGGCTATCTGTCCGTGCCCATGCAGCCGGTGGAAGCCATCATCGCCCTGTCCGTGGCCTTCATGGCCAGGGAGGCCGTCACCGGTACCGGCCCAGCCACCAGCAATGGCTGGCGCTACCCGGCGGTGGTGACCGGCTTCGGCCTGCTGCACGGGCTGGGTTTCGCCAGCGAACTGGAAGGACTGGGCGTGTCCACCAGCGAACGCCTGACCGGCCTGCTGACCTTCAACCTGGGCGTGGAGATCGGCCAGCTGATATTCGTACTCATCGTGCTGGTGGTCTTCGCGGCGGCGCGGCGCCTGCAGTTGAGTGGTCAGGCGCGGCTGGTCGCACTGGCGACCGCCGGCATCCTGGGCATGTACTGGTTCGTGGAACGTTGCTGGGAGCTGCTGGCCTGATATTCGGGGCCCGGGTATCGGCTGGGGGATCATGCTCGCCCCGCTCCAGGGTCCGCCAGCGTGCGACTCTCGAGGCCCCACAGCGGTGCATGCATGCGATCGCCAGCGGCTCGACGCACCAGCTGCGAGCACTACACCTCCCGCGATGCCCCAATGGCCGGACCCTGCTGCCCGGCACGGATATTGCTGACAGAGAAGGGTCTGCGGCCCTTGCAGCCGCACGTTCATTTCAGGTCAGATGGAGTTCGGGGAATGCGAGGTCGTACTGCGAGTCTGCTGCTTTTTTCTGCGTTGCTGGGCGCCGGGACCGGCGCTGGCGCCGATCAGCAATGGGACAGTATTCGGGGTGCGATCGAGACGGCGCCCTCCGAGGTCGGTGATCACTGGTTTCTGATACGCAGCGGTCATACCGGTCATGTGATCGACGGCGAGTCCGGTACGTCGCTCGGCACGCTGACCCTGTCACTGTTCTCCCCTGCGCTGCGCCCCCATGCAGACGCGGGCATGATCTATACCTACGGCAGCTTCTACACGCGCACCTACTACGGCGATCGCACCGATGCCGTGATCATGTTCGACATGGAAAACTTCGCCCCGGTGGCCGAGGTGGAAATCCCGCCCAAGTCTGCGGGGATCGGCCACAGCGGCATGATCGGGCTGATCGATGATCGCTTCGTCGGCGTCTGGAACATCACGCCCGGCATGTCCGTCAGCATCGTCGACACGGTCGAGCGAGAGTTCGTGGGCGAGATCTCCACGCCCGGCTGCGCCACCGTATACCCGCAGGGCAGCGGCTTCCTGATGATCTGTGGCGACGGCAGCCTGCAGTACATCCAGCTTGACGCGGCCGGCCGGGAAGTACAGCGCACCCGCAGCGCACCCTTCTTCAGCGTCGAGGAAGACGCGATCTACGACTACGCAGTGCCCACCGAAAAGGGCTGGCTGTTCGTGTCCATGGAGGGCAAGGTCTACGAGGCCGAGGTGCTGGAGAACAAGGAAATTCGCGTCTCCGAACCCTGGCCACTGGTCTATCGCGACGAGGACAAGGCAGCCAACTGGCGCATCGGCGGCCGCCAGCCGTTTGCCTACAACGCCGAGACCGGCATCTTCATGACCCTGATGCACCAGAGCGATACCCAGGACACCTACAAGAACCCGGGTACCGAGCTGTGGGCATACAACCTTCGCACCCAGCGCCGCGGATACCGACTGGAACTGGACAACCCCTCTCGCAACATCGCCCTGACCCGGGACAGCAACCCGGTGGCACTGGTGGTGGGCACCGAGACCCGGGAAGTGGACGTGCGCGATGCCCTCACGGGGCGCCTGCTGCGCACGGTGCCTGAAGTCGGCGGCCTGGTGCAGGTGTTCTGATGATGATCGATCCCCTGTTGCAGCACGTGCTGGCCGGCGCCATTGCCGCGCTGCTCGCCCATGCGGCCTGGCACAAGTGGCATGCAGGCCTGCGCTTCGAGGCCCAGATGGCCGAGTACCGGCTGTTGCCCGAACGTCTGGTGCCGCCGGGTGCCCGGATACTCATGGTGCTGGAGGCCACGCTTGCGGTAGCACTGGTAGTGCCGTTCACTCGCGAGCCGGCCGCGCTGGTGGCAGCGATGCTGCTGGCCGCCTACGCCATCGCCATGGCCATCAATCTGGCACGCGGCCGTCGCCACATTGACTGCGGCTGCGGTGATACGCCTCAGCTGCTGACCCCCTGGCTGGTCCTGCGCAACGCGATCCTGGTGGGTGCGGCCCTCGTCACCGCACTGCCGGCAGCGCCGCGTGCTCCCGCCACGCTGGATCTGGTGCTCGGAATCATCGGTTTCTCTGCGCTGGTGCTTGCCTGGCTGACTCTGGAACAACTGCTCACCAATGCATCGACCCTGCGCGAATGGAGGGAAGCCCGTGAATGAACTACTGACCGCCAGCATGATCCTGCTCTGGGTCGTCGTGATTGCCCTGCTGTTCGCCGTGTTCGCACTGGCACGCCAGATCGGCTTGTTGCACGAGCGCGTTGCACCCGCTGGCGCCCTCATGCACAGCAACGGACCCAAGGTCGGAGAGCTGGCGCCGTCGCTGGAAGTGGAGGACATCAAGGGAGAGCGGTTCAGTGTCGGCGGCCCCCGCGATGCCGCACAGCTGATCCTGTTCGTGTCGCCCACCTGCCCGATCTGCAAGACGCTGGTGCCCACGGCCAAGTCGCTGGCCAGATCCGAACGCGGCCGCCTCAAGCTGGCCTTCGGCAGCGATGGCGGTGACCCGACCAGCCACCACCAGTACGTGAAGGACATGGGACTGGAGCAGTATCCCTACATCCTGTCGCTGGAGCTGGGCATGAAGTTCGAAGTAGGCAAGCTCCCGTTCGCGGTACTGATCGATTCCAGCGGCGTGCTGCGTTCCAAGGGGCTGGTGAACAACCGCGAACACCTGGAGAGCCTGGTCGAGGCCATGGACAGTGGTTTCACCTCGATTCAGGACTACCTCGTTAAGGAAGAACGTCTGGAGAAGGAAGCATCATGAGAACCGAAAACATGCTTGGCAAGCTGGTTGCCGGTATGGACAGGCTGACCACGGGAACCAGCCGGGTGCTGGCGCGTCACACGTCCAGGCGATCGTTTCTGGGTCGCGCCGGGGCGGCCATGGCAGGGCTGGCGGCTTTCCCCATGCTACCCGTCTACCGCGAGGCACAGGCTGCACTGCCCGAACATGACTCCGTAGTGGACGAGATGGGTGACCCCAACACCTGCGAGTACTGGCGTTACTGCGCATTCTCCGGCGCCATCTGCGGCTGCTGCGGCGGCACGGCAACCACCTGCCCGCCCGGATCCGAGGTGGCATCGGTAGCCTGGGTCGGCACCTGTCACAATCCGGCCGACGGCCAGGACTACCTGATTTCCTACAATGACTGCTGCGGCAAGAGCAGTTGCGGCCGTTGCCGCTGCAGCCGCTCCGAAGGCGAAAAGCCGGTCTACTTCCCCTCCAAGGCGAATACAGTGCTGTGGTGCTTTGGCGCCGAGAGTCACGCCTATCACTGCACCCTCAGCCTGGTGGTCGGCAGGGCCGATTCCACCGTGGTCGGGTAATTTCACCAGCGGAGCCTGAAGTCGATGAAGCCAAGCCGTCTGTTCACCCTGGGCGCTGCTGTCGGGCTGCTGGCGGCAGTCAGCATCGCCCAGGCCAACCCCAGATTCGACTACCTGCTGCACTGTGCCGGCTGTCACCTGGAAGATGGTAGTGGTGATCCACCGGAAGTGCCGGATCTGCGTACGGATCCGGCACGCATGATCGAGTTTGAAGAAGGCCGGGCCTACATGGTTCAGGTGCCTGGCTCTGCCCAGGCACCCATGAGTGACGCCGCCCTGGCTGAGGTTCTGAACTGGATGATGGACACCTATCACCCGGAGCTGGAAGGTCAGTTCAAGCGTTACACGGCCGAAGAAGTTGCCCGCTTCCGGGGCACCACGCTCATGGATCCGAAGCGAGAACGCGCCCGGATCATGGGCGAGGACTGACAGGCACGGTCCCCGAAGCCCCGCTAGCGGGCAGCGCTTGCCCGGCCCATGGAGGGGCCGGTCAGGTCAGGTCAGGTCAGGTCAGGTCAGGTCAGGATCAAACGCCGGTGAGTGCCAGCGTCAGCAACATGGCAGCGCCGGCAACACACCAGCTGCCCAGCACACGCAACGCCACCGAAACCCAGCCCAGGCCGAACTCGAGCAGGCGCGAGCCAGCGACGAATACCAGCACCAGCAGGAAGAAGATGCCCAGCGCCGCGCCCGACAGATAGAGCCGGGGCACCAGCCACGCCTCTCGCGCCAGCTCGGCACCGTTCATGATTCCCAGCCCCACGCCGGCAGCCAGCGCCACCGCCAGAATCGCCAGTCGCGCGACCGATCGATCCAGGGCCACCATCAACCCGGTCACGGCCGCGCATGCCAGCAAGGTGAGCTCCGCCGGCACCAGCCATTCCGGTACCCGCACCGCGATCGAAGCCAGCAAGGACACCAGCGGTACCCCCAGCAGCACCCAGCGCGCGATTCGGGTGTCGCCCCGCGCCGCAATCAGGCCCAGCGCCAGCAACAGGAGGATCTGGGCCGGATCGACGAAGGCATGGCCAAGGCCATTGTAGAAGTGGCCCGCGTCGGGACTGAAGGCATGACCGCTTGCCTGCGAGCAGGCTCCGGCCATCGCAATCCCGGCACCGAGCCGGCACCGGAGCCGGCGCATCATCAGACGAACTGGGACAGCAGGTAGTAGATGCCACCCAGGGCAATGCCGCCGCCGCCTGCCTGCAGCACCTGCGCGCCCCCTCGGACCGAACGCAGCAGCCCCAGCAGGATGCCGACGGTATGCAGCAGGCCGGTACCGACAACGAAGCCGAGTGCAAAGGTGCCCGGGTTGACGGCACCCGGGATCTCCGCGCCATGCGCATGACCATGGAAGAGCCCGAACAACCCCACCACCACCATGGCAACGCTCAGGCCGATTCGTGCCTGCAACGCTACCAGCACCCCCAGCACCAGCGCTGACAGAGCGATCCCGACTTCGACGCCCGGCATGGGCACCCCCGCCACGCCAAGCACGCCGCCAAAGGCCATGACCAGCGGAAAGTTGACCGGCAGCGCCCAGACTGCGGGCTTGCCCAGCTGAGCACCCCAGATGCCTACCGCGACCATGGCCAGTACGTGATCCAGCCCCAGCATGGGGTGCATGAAACCACTCAGGAAACCGCTGCCCATGTCGGTCACCTGGTGCGCCAGGGCCCAGCCCGGCACAACCAGCAGGCAGAACAGCAGACATGCTCGGATTGCAGTCATGGGTCATTCCTCTGTTTGCGGTACTCCCCACCCAACACGAGCGAGTGGGTCAGCTTGCCCATCCCTGAAGGCGTGGATGCCCCGTGAAAGGGCGTCCGCACCGGCCCAAGGCGCACGCTGCCCTGAAACATGCACGAACCGCGCCATTAGCGCGTAGATGACCTCAGGTGCCGAGCCGATAGCGCAACTTCAGAGCAAACTCATGCTGGTCCGGCTCCGAAAATGCCGCCCGGAAAAGTCCCCCGAAATCCCGATCGCGATGCTCGCCCCGCGGGTCCTGAAGTTGTCCGCCACGGTTGTAGATCAGGAACAGGTCAGAAAGCGGCGCGATTTCCCAGCGATATCGTACCTGCAGTGCCAGGTCCGAGATCATGAAGTCATCACCGCCGGCAGCTTCGAGGGGATCGACCCCTTCCAGCTTGCCGCTGTCCGGATCCAGCCTGCGCGCCTGCCCGGCACTGGCCTTCAGCCCCACCCACTGCATGGACAGGTTCAGGTGCTGCCGGGCAGTGAAGAAGTAGTCCAGCGAGATGCCCGGGCGCCACTCCACCGCATCGAACAGGGCAAAGTCCCGATCTTCCTGGTGCAGCAGCCAGCCGTTGCGCTCTCGATAAAGCAGGTCGAGACGGGTCGACAGGTCGCCGCGTGGACGCCACTCGACAAAGCCCTGGCCCCGCCAGGTCCAGTCCCCCAGATCTTCCTGGCGTGCATCGGCAATCAGGCCCATGCGCAAGGGGCGGCTGCTGTCGGTCTGCCAATCCAGATTGAGCCCCAGGCGGTCATCGGTCCGGAAGGAACCATTGCCGCGGCTGTTACGATCATCCCACTGAGCCGGCCAGGCCGACACCCAGAGTTCCAGCTCGTGCAGGTTGTGGAATGTCCAGGTGCGCTCGGCAATCATGTTGGAGGTGATCTGCTCCCCGCTGCTGTTCCAGCCCTGCAACACCCTCACCCGGGTCCGCTGAGTCCGCAGATGGGGCAGATCGGAACGGGTGCGAAGGTAGCGGTAGCGGGCGATCCGCAAGTCGTTACGGGCCAGGTATCCCAGCGCATTCAGGTCCAGCCCGGAATCCAGCCAGTCCAGACTCAGGATGTGCTCGACACCCTGTCTCGGGGTATGAATCACGTCCAGGGTCGCCCCGGCGCCACGCTCATCCGGGGTATCGGACGCCATCAGCTGGGTTTCCGCCTGCCAGACTCCGTCCCCGGTGAGAACACGTGCGTCAAGCGCCGCCACCTGATGCGCGCCTTCCTGCCGATTCACACGAGTCAGGGTGGCACCCGTACCACGCTGGGCGCCGCTGCCCAGCCGCTGGTCCCAGGCACCCCGGAGCGCGAAGAAGTCCCGGCCAGGCACATTGACCGGTTGCGCTTCACCAAAGCCATCGAAGCCGGTGACGGTCGAATCCTGCTCGAAAGCGGCCAGCGCCCCCAGACGCAAGCCGCCACGCTGGGCCGAGCCTCTGACCGCCCCGTACAGTTCCGACAGCTCCTGCGACTCGATCCGGTCGTATCCGACTATTTCCGGATCGGGCGGTAGACTGGGCGCCGCGCCGATACGACGGGTATTCACCAGCTGCATGCGTGGGGCGTTGCCGAAACTGGAAGCCCGTGGCGAGCTGACGAACAGGTCCTGTCCTTCCAGAAAGAACTGACGTTTTTCGCTGAAGAAGGTCTCGGTGGCGGAAAGGTTCACCACCAGATCGTCCTGCTCGGCAGTCCCGAAATCTGGATTGAGTGTGGCCGCAAGGCGCAGATTCGCGCTGGGACGCCAATAGACATCTGCACCCATACGTTCGCTGCCACCACCTCGCTCCAGGTCACGCACGCTGCTCACATAAGGAAACGCAGTAAAAGGCGTGCCGGTACCGACGTTCTCGACCGGAAACGAGGGCAGCACGGACATGAATTGCGAACGAGTCCTGGGAATGGCCGGGATCGCCCAGCGCTCATCCAGGTAGGCCACCCGACGAGAAATGTAGAAGCCGACGTTCGCCGGTTCGGCGTCATCGGGCATGGCCATCATGCTCCAGGGCAGGAACATCTCGGCCGACCAGCCCTCGTCGGTCTCTGCAGTGGCCCCCTCCCAGGGACCGTCCCACTCACTGTTGTAGGTGCGCTCGGGCACCACGGTCCCGTCCTGGACACTGCCCCCCAGGGCAATGGTGAACCAGTAACCCTGGCGCCCTCGCCCGGTAGGGTCCAGGGTCACCGAAATGTTGTCACGGAGCACGCCATCATTGCGCGCGGTCAACCTGCGCACCAGTGTCGACGCATCCTGCTCGGCCTCCACGCCGATATAAAGACCGTCCTCGGTGTAGAACATGCGCACGCGGGTCGAGTGCCGCGGTATGACCAGCGTGTCCGGATCAATTACACGGAAGTGGTCCATGACCGGCAGTGTCTCCCAGACGGCCTCATCAAGGCTGCCGTCGATTCGAACATCCACCTGATCACGGGCCAGTCTCGGGATGCTTCCCAGCGGCTCGGCCGCCTCCAGCTGCACATCGGGACTTGCAAGTGCGGTAGCACCAAGACAACAACCAAACAACAGAACGGCCAGGCCACGCACAAAGTACTGCATCGATCACCCTGTCAGTCGCCGTGAAATACGTCGTACCAGCTTGTTGGCTGCAGCCCTTCGAAGAGGCAGACGCCGGACACACCAGAATGGCGGCC
>LFIK01000364.1_pt1 | contig 33878 bp, 26 predicted proteins | sample 643401 | NCBI WGS metagenome assembly LFIK01 (sample SAMN03777447, study PRJNA286221) | soda lake metagenome | biome: soda lake; feature: Kulunda steppe; material: water; isolation source: sample T5-Br brine of Lake Tanatar-5 | place: Russia: Kulunda steppe | collected 2010-07
ACTGGCTCCCATGGCCGACATGAAATCGTATCCCATAAAACTCATGATGATAGAGCCGATTGCAAAAATGATGAAGTAGACCACAAAGAAGCCAAGAATATTTTTTAAAATGTTGGATTCAATTACCCGGTTGCCCAACCTTACAGGGATAACTGCTTGTGGATGAAGAATCTGCTTAAACTCACGTCCTACATTTTTCAGGATGATTAAAATTCGAATCATTTTAATTCCACCCCCGGTTGAGCCGGCTGTACCTCCTGTAAAAAAGAGAAGGAAAAGTAAAAAAGAGGAGAATGGCATCCATAAGGCATAGTCATCTGTCCCGAATCCGGTAGTAGTTAAAATGGCTAAAACTTGGAATGAACCATAACGGAGTGCTTCTCCTAACTCGTAGTTATCAACGAGCCAAAGACCACCGGAAATCAGTACGATAAACAAGAGAGTTAGCAGGGAGTAGAATCGGAGCTCCCGGTTTTCGAAGAAACTTTTGGTATTACCGCTCAATAGTCTGTAGTGCATGGCAAAGTTAATACCGGCCAGAAACATAAAAATAGTGATTACAACGTCAATATAGACAGAGTCAAATCCCGCTATGGAGTCGTTTTTTGTTGAAAAACCACCGGTTGCCAAAGTTGAGAAAGCGTGATTTATAGCATCAAACCAATCCATGGAAGGGTGGACCCACAAGAGAAGGAATTGGAAAAAAGTCATTCCTACATAGACTGACCAAAGAAGCAGTGCCGTTTCCTGAATTCGCGGAGTGAGTTTGTCAGATGTAGAACCGGAATATTCAGCTTTGTAGAGCTGCATTCCTCCAATTCCAAGCAGGGGTAAGAGTGCCAGGGTTAATACAATAATTCCCATACCACCCAACCAGTGAGAGAGTGACCGCCAAAAAAGCAAACTTTTATCAATCTCTTCGATGGCAGGGTTTTGTATCCCATCGCTTGTAACTCCTCCCAGAATGGTAGCTCCGGTGGTGCTGAGACCACTCATCGTTTCAAAAACGGCATCGGTATAGCTATGTAAAGTACCGGATAGCGTAAATGGAAACGCACCAATCAAAGATCCGACGAACCATGTCAGGGTAACAATCAGAAATGCTTCGCGCATTCGCAGTTCATCTTGAGGTTTAAAGAAGTAGAAAAGTGCAGCCCCGATCAACATAGATGGGGCAGCAGTATAGAGAAATGCTGTCCAGGAAGGTTCGTTATATATAAGAGCAATGAAAAATGGAAAGAGTAGGGCAACTCCAAGAAAGAAGATCAGCCCTCCCATAATTCCTGATACGATTTTGAAATCTATTCTGGGTCTGTTTGAGGTTTGATTCAACAGATCAATCATGGAAAAGTTCTTCTACTTTTTGGATGGCTCTAGGTTGAACAAACAAAATGACGCGATCTCCTTTCTTGATGACCGAATTACCGGTTGCAATCTCCAGTTCATCGTTTTTAAGGAGTGCCCCTACAATCATTCCATGTGGAAAATTGATGGATTTGAGCGGACGATCAAGAATTTCGCAGTTTTTACCTGCTTCTACCTCTATGATCTCTGCATTAATACCGTGCAGTCCTTTAACCGTTAGCAAGTTGCCCTGACGAATATTTCGATGAATTTCATCGGTAGCGGCTGCTTTAACACTCACAATTGAATCGATTCCGATTGCTTGGCTGAGGGGCACATATTGTGATTTTGAGACCATTGCAACAGTCTTTTTCACTTCAAGGTGTTTGGCCATAAGGGCAGAGATGATATTGGATTCCTCATCCTCAGTTACGGAGATAAACGCATCCATCTCCTGAATACCTTCAATGGCGAGCAGATTTGGATCGGTCGGATCTCCATTTAGAACCAGAACGTTGCGAAATTCAGATGCAAGGTGGTTTGCAATTTCCTTATCGGGTTCGATTAGTTTAATTTTCCAACTTTGATTATCGCTGCTCAGCTTTTTAGCAAGTATTCGGCCGACTTCATTACCACCGGCAATCATGATATTTCGAATTCGTTCTTTCTCATGCCCCGTAGCTGCCGCTAACTTTTCTATTCCCTCTGTTTTAGATAAAACAAAAATATGATCAAGTGGCATGAGCTTATTTTGACCGTCTGGAAGAATTGTTGTACCTCTGCGCGAAATTGCTACAATGCGGTAAATTTCATTCCGATACATAATTGCAAGTTCTCGCAGTGTTTTACCAACTACTGGAGCATTTTTTTCAACTCTGATACCCACGAGCTGCATTCTACCGTTTGCTAAAGTAACTATATCGCTGGCTGAAGCACGTTTAATGAGCTGGTGAATTTCGGTAGCGGCACTCTCTTCCGGATGTATCAGAACGTCGATACCGAGCTCTGAGGGAGTAATAGGAGCATCTTTTTGGGAGAGTTCGTCATTCCGAACTCTGGCGATGGCAGATTTTACGCCAAGCCGTTTGGCCATCATGCATGCGATAATATTTACTTCGTCTACACTGGTGCAGGCAACCAGCATATCGGCACCTTTTACGCCAGCTTCAACCAGAGTATTTGGTGAAGTTGCATTCCCCTCAACGGTGAGTACATCCAAATTGTTTATAACACGCTGAAGGCATTTTACCCTCTCATCCAATACGGTTACATCATGACGTTCTTCAGATAAAACTTTGCTGAGCTCAAAGCCAACTTCACCGGCACCTGCAATAATTATTTTCAAAATGGAAAGACTATTATTTGTACTTCAAACTTAGCAAAGTTAGAAATTTTTTCTGTCAAAGAGGAATTTACTCTAAAAGTTAAATTGAAAACGTACTGGGCCGAAGCAATTCGTATGCGTGTTATTGGTGTTTTATGCAAACTGTTGCAGTAGTTCCAGACATTTCTTTTCCATAACTCCGCCATGTGATGGCAGTTTATGGAAGCTATATTTGCTGACATCTCTGCTTCTGATATTAATCTGATCCATTTTATCGGATATAGTCGGTATATCACAACCGTAGAATACTTGGTCAATCCTTGCCCAAATTGCAGCACTCATGCACATCGGGCAGGGTTCGCAAGTGGTGTAAAGCGTAAACCCGGACAGGTCTGTTTTCTTAAGCTGGCTGCATAATTTCCGAATCACCATTACTTCTGCATGTGCGGTAGCATCGTGCAGTTCTTTGGTTTGATTGGCGGCGGTTACAAAAAGTTCATCTCCCATCGCCAGGGCAGCACCAAACGGGGTTTTGAACTTTTCAGCTTCTGCAATGGCAGCTCTCATGAATTCAATACTGGGAATAGCCATATACTTTCGGCGATTTGTTCTGAATTATTTTAAATGTCTTTCCAGATAGTCTGTATACACTTTGTAGAGAAGAAGGTGGCTCTGCTCGTTATAGGCTATGCTGTGGTCTCCTTTAGGGTAGATTCTCAAATCTACATCTTTTCCTGCTTCGGTAAGTGCAGTTATTAGCTGCATGGTGTTTTGTATGTGAACAATTTCATCCATAGAGGAGTGGGCTATAAGCATGTTGGCTCTCAGTCTACCGGCGTGATGCATCACAGAACTGTACCGATAGTTCTCCTCGTTTTCATCAGGAAATCCCATGTAGCGCTCACTGAAAATAGAATTATATAGTCTCCAGTCAGTCACAGGAGCTCCTACAAGGCTAACTTTAAAAGTTGTAGGATGCAGAACTGCCGTCAATGCAGCCATAAAGCCACCATAACTGTGTCCGCGAATGGCAATGCGATTTTCATCAATCCAGCTTCGGCGGGAAAGGTATCTTGCTGTTGTCGCATAATCTTCTGACTCAAGAACACCAAGCTTTTTATGAACAGCTTTTTTAAAGTCACGACCATATCCACTGCTACCCCGATTATTGATGTTGGCAATCACATAACCCTGTTGGGCCAGGTACTGTACCCAGGTGGACGTTTCAAACTCATTATAAACACCCTGTGAACCGGGGCCGCCATAAACCATCAGAACAAGTGGATAGGATTTATCAGGATCAAAATTGTGTGGACGAATGAGATATCCATCCAGCTTGGTGCCATTTAAAGAGGTGAATGAAAACATCTCCCGTGGTTGGTAAGCGTACTGCTCTAAATAGGTTATTACCGAACTGTTATCACCCAATACTTCAATCAAATCGCCTCCGTTTTGTGTGGTTCTGAGATCGACTCGGAGCGGAGTTTGCGTATTTGACCACCTGTCGATGTAGAACTTTCCATTTGGGCTTACATTGAACTCATGGCGCCCGGAATTTTTTGAAATCTGAACTTTTTCAGATCCATCAAAACGAATAGAGTAGAGGTGCCGCTCCAATGGGCTTTTCTCTGTTGATGCGTAATAGATAACTTCTTCTTGAGAGTTAATTTCCAATAACTCAGTTACTTCCCAATCTCCATCTGTTATCTGATTGATTAGATTGCCATCATAGTCATATCGAAAAATATGGTTGAATCCTGTCCGGTCTGATATCCAGAAAAATTCATTCATATTACCCGGAAAGAAAAGATAGTCGTTTGCAGTGGTGAAATAGTTATAGATATCAATCCAGCCTGTTTCGTAGCTCTCTTCAAGTACCAGTCTCTTCTCTTCTGAATTCACATTGTAAAAATAGAGCCTCATGTGATTTTGTTCTCTGTTCATCCAAACCACGGCAAGTTCTTCAGGGTTTGCCGTCCAGTAGATACGGGGTATCAATCCATTTTTACTATCCAGCTCAATCCACTGCTTGTTACCGGTCTCAATATTTATAATTCCGATTTTTACTTCGGGATTATTATCACCGGCCTTCGGGAAGGGGATGGTATTATAGGTTGGGTGAACTCCTTCGTAATTGCTTGAATTGAGTAATTTCACGTTACGTTCATCAGTCTGCCAAAAAGCTATATGCCGGCTGTCTTTACTCCACTTCCATGCTTTTGTTTTCTTGAATACCTCTTCATAAACCCACGCAAAGCGACCATTGAAAAGATGCTTTTCAGACGAATGTGTTAACTGTATTTCCTCCCCGGTTTCAAGATTGTGTATAAACATCTCTCCGTTTTTGTGAAATCCTACTTTATTACCATCGGGGGATATCTGCGCATTGAAAGCCTGGTGAGCAATATGAGTAATTTCTTTGGAATCGACATCATAATGATAGTATTCAGCCGAACCGGAGTAGCGGTAAACCGGCGAAAAATTGGTTTTAAAAAGAATGCTGGATTCATCTTCAGACCACTTGTAGTCCTCAAAATAGAACGGCATGGAAGTATGCGGAAAGGAGTGTTCTGCAGGATGAAACAGCAGAGTATCTTCTCCGGAAGTGAGATTACGAACTCTTATTTCGGGGGCAAAATGCTGAAGATTTCTCTCCAGGTATGAGTATCGATATCCATCACTAATCCATTGAACGTTTTTTGGTCCCTGATCACCTGTTAGCTGTCCGCTCGAAAAAAGAGCGTGCTGCAGACTTTGGTAGGTTCTTTTATCCTGAGCATAAGTATGTTGGAGGCTGAAAATCAGGCAGAAAAGACAAATGAGCAGAGATGTATGGATTGGCTTAAAAACCGTTGTCATAAAGCCTGTTGATTATATTCGAGGGATTAAAACCTTAAACCGTACCTTTTTTTTATTTCAATATGAGATAAGTAAGTAAAATTTCTGCTGATTTGGAAAACTTACGCCTTCTGAGATGATATACTGTTTCGATTTAGAAGGCGGAGACCATTCAATACAACGAGGAGTGTACTCCCTTCGTGTCCGATTACTCCGATTGTTAACGGCAGGTCGATCAAAAATACACCGAATAGCAGCATTATAATCACGGCAAGACTAAATACAATATTTTGCCAAACCACTTTTTTGGCTTTTCTGGAGAGTTGAAGAAGATAGGGCAGCTTACTGAGATCATCACCCATCAGGACGATGTCGGCAGTTTCCAGTGCAACGTCTGTACCGGCTGCTCCCATGGCGATACCGAGATGGCTCGTGGCGAGGGCAGGTGCGTCATTAACTCCGTCACCTACCATGGCCACGGTACCAGATTTCTTCATTTTCTCAATCACCTCTACTTTTTGCTCGGGTAATAGATTGGCATGAACTTCGTCAATGCCCAGCTGTTTTGCGATAGCTTCAGCAACTCCCTGGTTATCTCCGGTAAGCATGGCAATTTTTTTGATACCGTTTTTTTTGAGCTGCTCCAGGGCTTTTTTTGTTTCGGGACGGATCTGATCTGCCAGTGAAATCAATCCAATCGGGTCATTTTCTAAAACAACAAATACAACGGTTTTCCCCCCGTTACGAAGATCGGCAGCCTTGTCCCGGATTTCCTTATCCCAATGATCAATCTGTGCCTCAAACATTTTTTGGTTTCCTACGGACGCAGTTTTGTTCTTCCACTCTGCTTTCACTCCCTGGCCGGGTGTTGCCTGCATGTTTTCTACGCTATAGGGATCAATGTTAAGTTCCTTAGCCTTGTTAACTATGGCTTCGGCAAGGTGGTGTTCGGAGTGCATTTCGCAGCCGGCGGCAAGTGCAAGCAGCTGTTTCACAGAATCTCCTTCAGTTTCAAACGAACCGGAGCTTTGGTTATAGGAGATCACATCTTCAACCTCAGGTTTACCCTGAGTGAGCGTTCCGGTCTTATCGAATGCGATGGTGTCAATCTCTACGGTTTGTTCAACATGCACTCCCCCTTTAAAAAGAATGCCGCTTTTAGCGCCGTTGGCAATTGCAGATATGATGGATGCGGGTGTACTGATGATGAGTGCACAAGGGGATGCCACAACCAGAACAGTCATTGCACGGTAGAATGTAGGGTCAAAATCCTGACCGAATGCAAGCCACGGAATAAAAATGAGCAGGATGACAGCTGTAATCACGGTGATGGCATAGCGTGGCTCAAACGTTTCCAGAAAGCGCTGGGTTTTTGCTTTATTTTTTTGAGCACTCTCTACAAGGTTAATAATTTTTGAGACGGTTGTATCTTTTGCAGGTTTACTTACCTCCAGCTCAATCACTCCATTTTCATTCAAAGTGGCTGCAAATACGGAATCCCCAATTTCTTTGGTAACCGGTATACTTTCACCGGTAATAGCAGATTGATCAACAGTAGTTTGTCCCTTAATTATATTTCCATCAATGGGGATGTGTTCGCCGGGTTTTACGATAACGGTGTCGCCTACCTTCAGCTCTTCGATCGGCACAAGCTCTTCCGAGCCATCCTCATTTCTGCGAAGTCCCTTTGATGGCCTAAGCTCAAGTAGTGAGTGTATGGCATTTCGGCTTCTGTCTAATGCATACGCTTCCAGTGCACCGCTTAACGAGAAAAGAAATAGAAGAGTTGCACCTTCTATCCACTCTCCAAGAATGGCTGCACCCAGGGCGGCGGCTATCATCAAAAAGTCGATATTCAGTTCAAATTTTTGAAGGCTCTCGAAAGTTTCAATTACACCCTGGTAGCCTCCGGATGCATAAGAGATGAGATAGAAATAGATTGCAATATTTTGCGGTAAAAAAGATGTATGCTCCGCAAGAATACCCAGCACCAGCGATATTGCGCATATAGCGGTTAACCAAATTTCTCTTGAACCGTTGGTGTGGGAGTGAGCCATCTGTTTATTTTTTTCAAAAAAATGAACCGTATCCGAAGTAAGTTAACGTGTATATATGAAAATAATGTAAGCAGTTACAGGTAATTAAACATGATAAGAAGCAGTAACATCCTTAATTTAAGTAAATAATAAAAGAGCACTCAGCCGGCTCCCGAATGCAAATAAAGATAAATTCGGACGGGTACCGGGACGGCAAATACTTAATAAAATTTTAGGGTAATTATTTTTAAAATGGGACAGAATCAAATAGTAAAAAAAATACTGTTAATCACAGCATTTGTAACTCTTTTCGGTTCAGGACTAGCAGCACAGGATAGCGGTTCAACACTTCTCGAACAGTATGAAGAGCGCCTTAAAACGGATGAGTTTAATGTAATTATGCTGCTTCAGTCAACGGCAGACTTTTCATTTAAAGATGATGATTTTAATGGCGGCCGGCAGTTCGGAATGGGGGCAAACCTACTGGACTTTAAGGGCAGCTTACCCAATAATTTTTCATACAGACTTCAGCTGCAGTTAAACCGCACCCCCGCAATTCTTGATGGACAGGTAGGGTATAGATTTTCCGATCAGTTTAGGGTAATTGCGGGTTCCATGAAGCCTGCGCTGAGCGTGGATCTAGATCCAAGTCCGGCAAGCACGGATATGATTGATCGTGCACGCCTGGTTGGTTCAATGATGAATGTGAGGGAAATCGGACTTTCTTTTCTGGGCGACTTCGAAAACTTTTACTACCGTGCCGGTCTGTACAACGGTAACGGGCTGAATGCCGGAAATGACAATCGGTTTCAGTACACTGCCAGAGTTGGATTCAAGACTGAAACAGGATCCGAAGGAGAGCTGGATATTGGCGTTAATAGTTCATTGAATAGAACAGAGCAAGAAACTGTGGGAAATAGCGGCCTGATTTCTGCAGGTGACAGAGTTCTTTATGGATTCTATCTGATCTACGACAGCGACTCTATTTTTGGTACCATTGAATTTTTAGAAACTCAATTTGAACTGGACGGCGCAGGGGATGACGAAACGATTTCCGGCTTCTATGCTACAGTAGGGAATCAAGTGACGGAAAAGAGTCAGTTATTGTTACGCTGGGATCGGTTGGCATACAGCCTATCACCTATTCCTACGTCCGATCAGCTTATTGTTGGCTGGAACTACCAGGTTAATCAATTGGTGAGCTTTCAGCTAAATGGAATCTATCAGGTGAATGACGGTGTGGATGATCAGCTGGGAGTATCAACTAATTTCCAGTTCTATTTTTAAAAATGAAGAGTACTTACTCGTAATACAATTGATGAAACATTGGAACACAATGACTTGTTTTCGATAAACAAATCACACTAACCAGGTAACATGTTTTCATTATCGAGAGATAAAGGTTGCCTATGTTTAAGATTGAAGATTACAAGACGATAAAGTATCTTCGCGAAATCCATCAAAATTTAATTCGTTATGAAAAAATTATTTCTACTATCTCTGTTAATATTTGTGCCGCTTACTTTGTTGCAGGCCCAAACTGAAACGTCAATCGTTAGCGATATGGAAGATCGCTTTAAGTCAGAAGAGTTCAGTGTTGGTCTTTTACTGCAGTCTGTCGGTGTTTTTTCGCTTGATAATGATAATTTCAATGGAGGCCGTCAGTTTGAACTGGGCGCAACCCGTCTGGATATACGAGGTGAACTCCCCAGTAATTTCATGTATCGAATGCAGGTGGATTTCAGAAGAAATCCAAGTATTCTGGATGCACAGGTTGGTTATCGGTTTTCAGATCAGTTTAGGGTTGTGGCAGGGGCGTTTAAGCCGTTTTTGAGTGCAGATCTAGACCCAAGCCCGGCCAATACTGATTTTATTAATCGTGCCCGTTTAGTGGGATCTATGATGAACTCACGGGAGATTGGAGTTACAGCTTTAGGTGAGTCAGAAGGTTTTAACTACCGGTTTGGCATGTACAACGGAAACGGACTTCAGGGAGGAAACGACAACCGTTTTCTCTACACTGCCCGGCTAGGCTATACTGTTCCGCTCGAAAATAATGGCAATGTAAATTTTGGTCTGAATGGTGCAATTAATACCAGTGAAGGCGAACAAGTTGGCAATACCGGCTTAACCTCAGCCGGGGATCGGCTGACCTACGGTGCTTTTGTGAAGTACGACAGCGACACCTTTTTCGGTACCATAGAATTCTTGCAAACCGATTTTGAATTACTTGGCAGCGGGCTTGATGAAACCATTACCGGTTTCTATGCAACCGTGGGGAATAATATTACGGATCAAAGTCAGTTGCTCGCACGATGGGATCACTTATCTTATGATTTGACCGGAATCGATTCAAATCGTGTAGTGCTTGGCTGGAACTACCAGGCTACACAGCTGGTCAGCTTTCAGTTGAATGGTCTGCTGCAGTTTAATGACGTTGTGGACAATCAAGCAGGAATCTCAGGAAATCTACAGTTTCACTTCTAAACGTTGGTTTCAGTAGCATAAATAAAAAAAGGAGTGCCGAATCAACCCCGGCACTCCTTTTTTATTTTCGGATAAATTCTACCGTTTCCACTTTACTTTTTTCCAGAGAATCCAGATCCCGATAATTACGAATGGAACGCTAAGCAGCTGACCCATATCGAATGTGGCACTTGCCAGAAAATCGGCCTGCGTCTCTTTTGTGAACTCTATCAGGAAACGTCCGGTAAAAAGCATAACCAGGAAGGCTCCAAACAGGGATCCTTGCGGCGGATTAGCTTTGTATTTCTTGTAGATCACCCATAGAACAGCCAGTACAATGATGCATAAGATGGCTTCATAAAGCATAGAGGGGTGCCGGGGTATTAAACGCTCAGCCTCCGAGAGCTGAGTAGAATTTTTAAAGATAATAGCCCAGGGAAGCTCGGTCGGGTTCCCTACTATCTCAGAGTTGAAAAAGTTACCTATCCGAATAAACATTCCACCAATAGCCACGCCGGGCACAACTCTGTCGGCTACCCACATAAACGTTGTGTTTGGGGTTCGCTTTGCATAGAGATACATCGCAATAATAATTCCAATTGCCGCACCGTGGCTGGCTAATCCGCCTGTCCAAACTTGTGGAATCAGGTGTATATTTCTCAAATAAAACTCAGCCTCATAGAAGAATACGTGTCCAAGCCTTGCACCGATAACCGTTGCGACTAAAACATAGATTAACAATCGGTCCAGCTCTTCCTGGCTTCTTCCGGCATCTCGGTACATTTTTAATCCAACGAAATAGCCCGACATAAATGCCATTGCAAACATCAGGCCGTACCAGCGAGGTTCTAAGGGCCCAAATGAACTGATCGAGGGGGAATCGATAAACAGAAAGGGCAGCTGTCCGACGATGAGTGCACCAATAATTAATCCGGCAGCTTTCCACCCCTCCGGTTCAGGGGCTTTCTCCCCTTTTTGTGCCGGTGGTTTAATTTTACTCCAGCCAAAATAGATCAGTGCAGCTCCAATGATGAGTCCCCAAATGGAAATAGGAACGGGAAAAGTGATTTCGGGGATATTAACCAACACCGGGTCGAAATCCCATGTAATAAAGTTACTATTGTTCATAAAGTGATATTATTTCAAGTAGCGCTGTCCAAAATACAAAAGAGTGATGGAAGCTGCATTCAAATATTTACCAGGCTCCGGCTTCTTAATTACCACCAAAGATTCTGCGAAGAACGTCTCCGGCACCTTCACGTACACGCTCTCGAATAATCTGCTGGATAACGGTTGTGTCCGGTCTCACCTGTGGATCCTGAGATGTTCCTGTGATAAGAATGGGAACGGCCATTGTGCCATCTTCCCGTTGCAGTGCATCTGCTGCCTCATTGGAAATGACGGTGGCAATACCGCGTTTAAACCGTTCAGGCAGGAATAGAGTGGCCTTGTAGTTAATCACATCGGTAACCAAGTGTTGTGTGCCTTCCAGTTCCATACCGATATTGTCGCTCGTAAGACTGAAGTCTTCAAGCGTCATTACGGTGTCTTTAATGGCAAATGTTGCGGTGAATTCATCCAGGTTCATTCTGCGAAGCTCGTCGGCTCTTAAGAACTGAGCTAATCGCTGCTGAATGGGATGCCCTTCAATCCTTCCTTCTGCAATCCCAAAAGTACCGGATGCGTCTGTGGTTGTAATATCTGGGGAGGCGGTTTCATCAAGTTCTGTATAGTATTCAAACTCTGAGCTGAACAGACCGCTGATGTATTCGTGAAACCGGCTGTCACTTCCCATAAACCCAGTATCGCGGAAAAATGCCTTAGCGCGTAAATCTGTAAGATCGCCGTTAAACCGGATGTTTGTTCGAAGTGGCTCAGGAACTTTCCAGATCATCGTACCGGTAGCTGTGCCTTCGAACATTTTAGCTTCAGCATTATCCAGAATAAGTTCGTCGGGATTCATCCGCCCGGAACCGGTAATTTCAGTAATCGGCAAACCAAATATAATCAGGCTGTCGATACGTGCGGTTACATCTGCAGTTAAATTAGGCAGATCAATCGGCAGCGGCTCTTCGTCTGTTTCCTCATCCCAGTCTATCATCTCATCCATGTTGAGAAAACGGCTGTGGTAGTTGCCGGTCATATTGGGCATGGTCGCCTCAGAACTGTGACTCTCTTCAAGAAATCCGAGATATCGCCGAAGTGACCCCTCCAGGCCAAAGTCCGAAGATCCGTAATTCATAGTAAATCGCTCCAAAGTCATGGCGTCGGGTGTAATGCTAAGCCTGCCTCCAAGGTCGGTAACAGGCAGTGGAATAGAGTCTCCGATAGCATTTACATTACTTACTTCCAGCGAGCCGTTTAACGCAATCTGAGTTGGATCACCGGCTGGACCGCGTGCGTTTAAATTCATTATTGCGCTGCCTGTAAGCTCCTGAATCCACGGTTCCAGTGAGTAATAAGTGGAGATATCATCAAAAATTGCATTCCCATCGAAGGTTAGATCAAATGTGGGATCTTCGCTCAAATAGTTGGTAACGCTACCGGTCATGGCCAGTGCATTCTCACCGGTACGGAATCTCGCATTACTGGTGTTTAAACGTGTGCCGGTAGCCTCAGCCACAAATGTGATATCTTCTAAAGGCCGGGCTACGATGCTGTGAGAAAGATAACCGTTCCGAAGCTCGATCGTGCTGCTTTGGAGCAGAGACTCGATGCGGTCGGGATCAGGCTGTCCCTGAAGGCGAACCTGAGCATCCAGCTGGCCGCGCATTGCCAGGGTGTCCTCATCTATCGGATAGAACTCTTTGATGGTAGCTAGGTCAAAGTTCAGGCTGGCGGTGAGGTCAACCGAGCGGGTTTCTTCGTTGAGCGGATTAATTACAGTTCCATTCATTGTAAACTGATTGGATGCAGCTCTTAATCCTGACCTGTTGATGGTTATTCGGTCCTGATTCGCCTCAATATCTGCTTCAATATTTTCGATGGTGCGCGGTACCTCCGCATATTTAAGTCGGCCCTCTGTTAGCTTGAAAATACCGGAAAAAACGGCCTCTTCGGGCTGATCCAATCGTCCACTGGCATTTGCATTAGCTTCCAGTATTCCGGCCAGCTCTTCAACCCCAAACTCATCGATTGGATAGAAACGGCTGAGTGTTCCAAGATCCACGTCGCCATCCAGTTCAATTGAGAAAATACCGTCCTCATCCAGCGGCCGCTCAACCGATCCGGTAGCCGTAACGGTATTATCGCCGGCACGTGCTCTAAAATCCCGAATAGTTGCCAGGTCGTTATTTACTTCAACCTGAAGAACGATGTCTTCGATTGCATCCGGAAGGTCCGGGTTTTGCACAAAACCATTCGCCACGTCAATTACGAGATCAAAACGGGGAATCTCATCCTCGGTGATTTGACCGGATACGGAACCCTCCAGTCTTAGGGAACCGCGGGTTTCAAGCCCGGCAAGTATGTCGTCGAATTCGGGTGGAGCAAGGCGAAGAAGCTCTCCAAAATTATCGGAGCTAGAGGAGAATTGGAGATCGAGTGAAGGTGCATCTGCGCTCCAGTCAGTGATGTTGCCAGTCAGATTTAAAGCCAGGCCCCGAATTGAAAAAACTCCCTGAGTAAGGTTTACAATTTCATTTTCCAGATCGATGGTGGATGTCTGGTTAAGACTGAGTGATAAATTACTGACATAGCTTGTTTCATCGATTGTGGCACTGAGTGAGCCGAGCCGGGCATCGACGGTACTTTCAATTAAATCGGCAAAGCGAAGGGAAATATCTGCATCAAGTTCTGATAAGCTGAACAGAGAACGGGTTGTTTCATCTCTGTACGTGAGTTCAGCATTGCGAATTGTAAATTGAGAAATATCAATAGCCATTCCGTCTTCTTCATCATCTATGGCTGTTTCATCATCAGCCAGTGCGAGTAGGAAATCGATGTTTGATGTGGAATCTTCGTAAACGTGATAGGAGATGACGGGTCTGTTAACCGTAAGTTTTGAAATCGAAAGTTCGCTTCTGAAGAGTTGGAAGAGTTCCACACCTACAAGCAGGTCGTCAACGGTTGCTAATGTATCGCCCTCGGGAGTTGGGAGTAGGAAGTTTTCCAGCTCAACTCCAAACTGCGGAAAGGTTCTGAAAAATGTGAGCGACATTTTTTCCACCTGCACTTCACTGCCCGTAACCGCTCTCACTTCGGGCAGGATCATATTTTTCAGGCGCTCATCTGTGAAATAGATATTGAGTGCCACAATTACAATGGTAAGCAAGATGATGAGTCCTGCAAGGATCTTGAGAAAGGTTTTCATATATCTCCGATTGGTATTGTACTATTTTTCAGTAAGATAATAGGTTTTATCAACTTTTAGAGTATGTATAAAACAGATCAAAGAAAAAAGCCTGTTCCGCTCAATAAGTTAGCAAAACAGGCTTTTAAAAAATTCCACGCTGAATAATACGTTAACTCAGCTTTTCGAGGGCGGTATCGATTCTTTTAATTACCGTTTCTTTCCCAAGAAGTTCCATGGAGGCGAAAAGATCCGGACCAAATCCCTGGCCGGTAACCGCAATGCGTAAAGGCATCATCAATTTACCGAAACCGACATCATTTGCGCTGATTACCTCTTCGAGATGACTCTTTAACGTTGCAGCTTCAAACTTATCCTCATCCAGTGCACTGACCTTCTCTTTGTACTGCGAAACCAGATCCGGGCTGTCCGCTTTCCATTTTTTGAGTGCTTTTTCATCATACTCACTGGGCTCATCAAAAAAGAAACTGCCCATATCCAGGAGTTCTTCAATTTTACTAACCCGGTCTTTTAATAGTGAGATTGCTTTCTGAAGATATTCATCATCTGGAAATTCAACTCCCTTGGCTTTTGCGATAGGTCGCAATCTTTCAGCAATCGTCTTATCAGTCTGTTCCCGCAGATAGTGCTCGTTGTACCACAATAGTTTTTTGTGATTGAATACGGCGCCTCCCTTGCTAACCCGATCTAATGAAAATAGATGGCAGAGTTCGTTGAGAGAGTGGATTTCACTGTCGTCTCCGGGGCTCCAGCCGAGATATGCCAGAAAATTAACCAAGGCTTCAGGTTCGTAATTCTGTCTGATATACTCTTTTGTGTTTACCGGAATCCCCTCTTCCTCTGCTTTCCGCTTTGAGAGTTTTCCGCCACTGGGCGACATGATTAAAGGCAGGTGAGCCATCTGTGGAGCTTCCCATCCAAACGCCTGATAGAGAAGGATGTGCTTTGGCGTGCTGCTCAGCCACTCTTCGCCGCGAATTACGTGAGTAATTTTCATCAAATGATCGTCCACAACATTTGCGAGGTGGTAGGTGGGCATACCGTCTGATTTTAATAGAACCTGATCATCCAACCCTTTAGATTCAAATGAGACGTGTCCTCTAATCAGATCTTCAAAGCGAATCGTTTCTCTTCTTGGCACTTTCAGTCTTACTACATACTCATCCCCGTTTTTCAGTCTCTTTTCAACTTCATCTTGTGGCAGAGTGAGACTGTTTATCATCGACTGCCGGGTAACGGCGTCGTACTTAGGTGAGGGGTTTCCCGACTTTTTGAGCCGTTCTCGCATTTGATCGATCTCATCGGTTGTGTCAAATGCATAGTAGGCACGCCCTTCATCAATCAGTTTCTGTGCGTACTTATGGTAGATCTCTTTTCTTTCACTTTGGCGATAGGGACCAAAATCTCCGCCTTCGTTTGGACCTTCATCGATTTTCATACCGCACCACTGCAGTGAATCGATGATGTCTTGTTCAGCTCCCTCTACATATCTGCTCTGATCGGTATCTTCAATTCTAAGTATAAACTTTCCGCCGCTATGGGATTTAGCGAATAGGTAGTTGTAAAGTGCTGTTCGGAGTCCGCCGATGTGTAAGAATCCTGTTGGAGATGGTGCAAAACGAACGCGTACTGATCCTTCCATGAAACTTGTTTTATGATGAAATTTAGTTAGCTTTTAAAAATACGGCGATTTATGAACGAAGGCTAATCAAATCCGATTGGTTTTTACAGTTCCATGCATCGCAATTTTTAAAAATTAATAAGTACAGATTATGAAATTTGCCCGGGTCTTACTCTATTTTACCTTTTTTGTGGCTTTAATCTTTTTGATGTCCGGTTATGGGTATCAGTGGAATATCTGGGAGCTAGGCACCGGTTTTACTCTGTTAAGATATGCTGCCTACGCCTCAATCGGAATATTTGCAGTAAGTATTCTGTCGCTTTGGTTTTTACGAAAATCCGGATTCAAAGCTGTTTCGTACCTGGTCATCGTATTGATATTGTCGGGAGCCGCTTCTGGCACAGCCCTCTACTGGCAGCAGAGAGCACAATCGGTCCCTCCAATTCATGATATTACTACAGACCTGGAAGCTCCTCCTGAGTTTGTTGCGATGGTTAGATTACGATCGGATGCACCCAACCCACCGGAGTATTCTGGCGAAGAGACTGCAGAAGCTCAGCGAGAGGCTTACCCGGAAATTGAGCCACTTTTGCTCAGCGAAAATTTGCAGCATGTAATGGATGAAGCAGTGATGCTGATCGTGAACAGGCGTTGGGAGCTGGTGGCCATCAATCGTCAGGAGGGGAGAATTGAGGCTACGGAAAAGCTGGCCTGGTTTGGATTTAAAGATGATGTGGTATTGAGGTTTACAGAAACTGATGAGGGAACCCGCGTGGATATGCGTTCCAAATCCAGAATTGGACGAAGTGATGTGGGCGTGAATGCCAAGCGAATTGAGCGCTTTTTGAGTGATCTTGAGGATAGGCTTAATTAGGCAAATCAATCGATACTAAACTCCTAAGTTGAGGATTGGTTTTGCAGGTCATAGATGGTGAGGGTATTTTCGATAAAACTTCAACCGTTCAATAAAATTGATTTAAAAAATATGTCAGACACTAAAATTCCCCGTTTTCATCTTGCTTTTCCCGTAAAGGAGTTAGAAAAAACCATGAAATTTTACAGAGACCTTCTTGGCTGTAAAACAGGTCGCAGTTCGGATAAGTGGATCGACTTCGACTTTTGGGGCCATCAGGTGGTTGCCCACGTAAGTCCGGGAGATGCCGGTAAATCGGCCTCAAACGAAGTGGACGGTCATGCTGTGCCGGCCAAACATTTTGGGGTTATATTGGATTGGGATGAATTTCACAAGCTCGCCGATCGTTTAAAGGAACACGAAATCGATTTTGTAATTGATCCTTATGTTCGCTTTGAGGGGAAGCCCGGTGAGCAGGCTACGATGTTTTTTCTTGACCCGAGCGGGAATGCGCTGGAGTTTAAAGCCTTTAGAGATGAAAGTCAGATTTTTGCTAAGTAGCAGCGAGCTTTACCCTTCAATCTGGTTAAGTTTATACTCAGAAAGTTCAAGCCGGGCGTGACTCAGTACTCGTTCGGCTATTTTTTTATCCCTGCGCCGAATGTGTAGTTTGGCAGTGCCGTGATCTGATCCAGGCAGATCGTTCATCACCTTCATCGACTTACCTACTATTTCAATTTTGGCACCAATCCATCCCGGTTTGTAGTTTATCTCCTCAATATCCCCGAATGGAATTGTAATCTCTTTCAAATCGGACTTGATCAGGCCAACAACTGTATCCTGGCTTTCAAGCTCCAGAATAAGCTCATCCTCTCCAATATGGAGTAACCCCCGTGCCTCAGCAAGGCCGTAGTTTAAATTTTTAATACGGAAAGGGATTCGTTTACTCATTATATCCTGATTTTGAATTTCAGTAAGCTAAAGTATTGTATTTGCCGATGATTCGAAACATAGAATCTCTTGCGGTGATCATTTTCAAAATGTAAATTCAACCTACTGCAGTAAAAAAACAGAGAGAAAAAGGAATTGATATGGGGACAATTCTACGCAAAATAGCTGAATTTCTGTGTTTGGCCGGTTTTATACTGCTACCTGTCAATCATGGATATGCACAATCAATTGTTGTTATCAATGAGTTTATGGTAGATCCGCCTTCGGAATTTGTACCATATGTAGAGTTGTATAACAGCGGAGAAGAAGCCGTGAACCTTCAGGACTGGGAGTTGCTGAGAAGAGATGGTGCCAACGACATTGGCGGTGTAATTTTCAGTGAGGATATACTTCTACAGCCAGGAGAGTTTATTGTTATCACATCTGATACAGCTACACTTGAGTTTATTTACGGTGAGTTGAATCATGTTGAGATGTTACTTTTTCCTGATTTTGGCAGGCAAGTGGGAGATGAAATTCGTTTGGTGGACAGCTCGGGTGTTACAGCTGACTCACTTAGGTACACCATTTCCGAATGGGGCGGCCGCGGTGTGGCGCTGGAGAGAAGGCGCCCGGATTTTCCCTCAATTTACAGTGAGAACTGGGCCGAATCACCGGCTGAACTTTTTGGTACTCCGGGAAGTGAAAATCTCGCAGAGAGTGAATACCCGTTCACTGTTACCGGAATACAAGTGAGCTCTAACAGAGACATATTCCTCATATTTAACTCTGATGTTAATCCTGATGATATGATCCCTGCAAAGTTTGAAATGGATGGTATCAGGCCGGCCTCCGTTGCATTAACTGACCCAAATATTGTGAGTTTTCAGTTTGCTGAGCCACCGGAATCGGGAGAAAAAACAGTTCGAACAGGGTTAATTCGGAGTCTGCCGGGATGGACAATCAATGACGGGGAGGAGTTCAGATTTACTATTTACGACACCTACAGTTCCGGAGATATTGTAATCAATGAGTTTATGTACAATCCCCCGACGGATTATCCTGCATATGTTGAACTGTACAACGTAAGTGATAAATATTTGAACCTGAGTAACTGGAAGCTGCTGCGAAAGGAGATCTCTACAAGGCCTGGGGGTACCATATCCACCGGCTCAGTAACAATTGGGCCACGGGATTACCTGGTGCTAACAGATAACTCTGAGGCACTGGAAAATGTTTTTGGGGATTTAAATGCTGTTGAGATGGCGAATTTCCCGGGGTTCCCAACAACTCTGCCGGAGCAGATCCGCATATTTGATGCTTCCGGTGAACTGGCAGATTCGCTGGAATATATTCCGTCGGTTTGGGGAGGAAGAGGAATTGCGCTGGAACGTAAATCTCCGAATGTGGCTTCCGTTTATGCTGAAAACTGGGCTGAGTCGCCGGCCGTCTTGCTGGGCACACCGGCTGAACAAAATCAGGTTCAGCCCGATACGGACAGCCCCGTTCTGAGTGAAATCAGTCTGTTTGAAAATCGTGGTTTCTACTTACAGTTCAACAAGACGGTAGATCCGCAAAGCGCCGGAAATCACAGTAATTACAGCTTCAGTCCTGCACTTGGCATCCGGGAGATTAATGTAGACCGGAGTGAGGTTTTCATACTTCTGCAACAGCAGTTTCAAAACGGCAGAGAGTACACAATTACCGTTGATGGAGTGACGGATCTGTTTGGAAATCCGATGCTTCAAACTTCCGAAACTCTGGAATTCCTGGAATTTGATAATGTTTCCCCGGGGGATCTGGTGATCAATGAAATTCTGTACCGTAGAGAAAGCGCAGGAAGTCCGGAATTTGTAGAAATTTTCAATAAAACCGATAAAACGATCGATCTGAGCGGTGGGCAGTTTTTTGCCGGATCAAACAGTACAATTTTGCCACAGAATACTGTTTTAAGGCCGAATAGTTTTCTTGTGTTGACCGATGAGGTTAGTTTTGCTGATCGTTCAGATCAGATTATTTATCTGTTGGGTTTTCCCGGTTTAAGTAATACCGGCAGCAGTGTGGGGTTGAGAGACCGGGATGGAGTTACGATGGACAGTCTGGCTTACACTCCGGATTGGGGCAGTCATACCCCGGGTGTTTCTTTAGAGAGGAGAGATCCGGAGGCACTTTCAATTGATCCCTTTAACTGGAGAGACAGCGCCGCAGAGAGCGGGTCTACACCGGCTGAACAGAATAGTCGGTTCGAAGTGGATTTAACACCTCCTGAAATTCTGTTCGCAAATCTGAGTCATCCGGATTCCCTTGAGATCGTTTTAAATAAATTTGTCGACTTATCCGGTTATGAACAGGCACAATTTTCGGGCTTCACTTCAGATCAAACCGCCACTTCAACAAGGTTTTTGATCAATGGTGTGGAGGCAGATGTAATTGATTACGAAAAAGGGAACGCAAACCGAATCACACTTGGAGCAGGAGTGGTGGTTCCGGGCGAAGAGAATATTCTTAAAGTAGAGAACTTGTCAGATTTTAAAGGCAACACTACGGTTGATGAAGTTGAGATTGCGCAGCCGGTAACAGAAGGAGATTTGATTATCAATGAGATTATGTATCAGCCACTTTCGGGTGGAAGTGATGGAGCGCCCGATCAATCTGAATATCTGGAGATTTACAACAGGCAACCCTACGCGATATCACTGGAGGGAGTTTTTCTGCACGATCAACCGGATGGCAACAATAATATTGCAAGAATAGACCCTGTTTCAACTTCACAAAAATGGATCCCTGCAAATGGATATGCTCTTTTCTACCCGGAACCGGAGGATCTGTTGTTATCGGAAAGCAGAACCGGAACGGCTTTTGGTCTTTCTGAAGAGGTTAATCCTTTTGGGCTGAGGGCAGATCGGACCAGTCTGAGCTTAACATTATCAGGAAGATCGGTCTACCTGGCCGACAGTACGAGGATGGTCATTGACAAAGTGGATTACAGTCCGGAGTGGCATAACCCAAACCTGATTACAACACAGGGAATTTCTCTTGAACGGATCAGTCCGGATTTTGAGCCCAACGATCCCTCAAACTGGGGTTCCAGTACAAATGTAATCGGTGGAACACCAATGGGGCAAAATAGTCTATATCAGTTACCGGAAATCGATGGTGAGTCTGAAGGGATTTCATTAACACCAAACCCCTTTTCACCGGATGATGATGGAGTAGATGACAACCTGTTTATCAACTATCAGTTTGACGACCCTGATTACCTGTTGAAAGTTCGAATTTACGATCGTTATGGCCGATTGGTTCGAAATCTTGCAAACAATTATTCTGCCGGCTTAGATGGTTTCCTGATATGGGATGGACGCACTGATGACGGGCAGAGAAATCGTATTGGAATCTACATTGTTTACGTGGAGGCGTATAACGGCTCCAACGGGAGTAAAAAAGTTTTCAGAGAAACGGCAGTGTTGGCGAGGAGGTTTTAATAATTTGATGATAATTGGTTTGTTTTTACATGGCTTACGTTTAAAAGCAGAAAAATATTTGCAAAAAAAAATAATAGATACTCTATCGTTTCACCATTAACTAAATCATTTATTATCATGACTAAGCATATAAACAAAATTATAATAATATTTTTAGTGCTGCTGTTTGCCGGTGGCTTTACAAAGTAATGAAGTATCAGAGGGCCCTATATTTGTAAGCAACTCATCTCTCTCCACTATCTCCGGTAGTGATTGTGAAGGTTCTTGTGTTAGTGCTGAGTCATGGCAATATTGCGTTGCTTATTCCGAAATGCGGTGGGGTCAGAGGAATCGAACAGCTGAAGAAGCTGAGGAGTGTGAAGAAGAAGATGAGGAGGTAGGTGAGATACCTTAGGGATGTGAGGCTTAAAATTATCTTTTTAAATTGAGGGCAGGTATAGGTTTATTTACTTAAAATCTGCCCTTTTATTAATGTAAGGTTTTAAATTTATTCTATGTTCAGGATACCAGTCTTTATCGCGATTACAGTTTTCATACTCTCACTATTTATCTCTTGTGTTGATCATCAAGAAGAAAGCCCATTTGGTGAAATTGAATTACAAAATTTGGAATCATCTGTTTTACTTGATGATCAGGTTATTTTTCCATTTAAAACAGTAAGAGAAGGTGACAAGCTCTATGTTACGGATAGATCAAATATACCTTCTGTTTGGATATTCAGAATTGATGAAGCGAATGACCTACATCTGTTTAAGGAGTTAGGAAGAGAAGGTAGGGGTGGAGGTGAATTCCTGGCGCCTGACCAAATTTTTCCTCAGAATAACGGTAGAGGAATATTCGTTTATGATACCGGTGGCCGTAAACTTGTAAGAATAAACAACCAATTTGAAATTGAATCGAATGAATACTCTTTCCGGACTAGCGGAATGCCTACCAATATATATTCAATTTCAGAAGATTTTTTTCTTGTAACAGGAATTTTGCCAGAATCAAAATTTGAAATATATGAGAAAAGAGATTTTGAGTTAACAAGGAGTGAGAGTTTCGGGGAGTTGACATCACTGGGTGATCAGTTTGGGAAACTACATTTGGCCGCAGCCTGGAGATCTCAGTCCGTATACCATTCAGGGATGGACCGTTTAGCACTTTTCTCAAGTTATGCTAAACGAATTGAATTGTATGGATTGGATGGAGAGTTATTGCGTACAGTCAGCAGTGATGAACACGATGTTCCCAGAGTAAGTTATGTTGGTTCTGAATTTGTTTTTCAGAATGATGCTATTGTTTCTTACGTAAGTGCTGCTTCAGATCAGAATTATATATATGCACTCTATTCAGGTAATAATTACGGAGACGAAGGTGCCGGAAACGGGTCGATTCTACATGTATTTGATTGGGACCTCAACTTTATTGAAGGCTTTCAGCTGGATCATTTCAGCGTTTCAATTTCTGCTGATGACGGTAAAGTCTATTCGACTCAAAATCACCCCGAGGCGGCTATAAGGTTGATTGAATTAAATCTTGTTGATTGAAATTCAAATTAAATAATTAAATGTGAGTTCGGTATAAGAATTTCTGAGAAGTGTCTCCCTCCGTTTTTCATAAAGAAAACAAGGTAGATTTCAGATTTTAATGCAGATTTATATTTAATAAATGAACTTATTAACTTGAATCAACCACCCCTAAATCACTTCGTGGGAATCGCTTTGCTCGGAGCCCCTCCTTGAAAAGGCGGGGACTTCTAAATATTGCCAAATTCAATGCTTTTATATCGAACTGATATTATTTAGATCTTTCGCAGTTAGATGGCACTTTATTTTGATAATTTTTAAGTGATCAAATTCCAATCCTTTCTGCAAGTTCATCCACAAACAGTTGGTGCTCCTCTTTCATAAATACACTTCGCAGTATTTGAACGGTTTCAGTATCTGCTTGGTAATTTGGAAAGCGAGCCGTAAACCGGTCAGCCGGAATTTTGAACAAGCTAAGGTGATAGCTTTCGGATGGGTCCTCACGGTTCATCCCTTTTTCAAATGTGGAAAGACTCAGCTTGTTAATTTCAGACGTTGTGGCTTTTTCCGGAATGCGAAAGTAACCAACGATGTCCAGATCCGGCTCCTGGTAAAGCTGAAAAGAGTTGCTATTCTTTAAAATGTCTGCGAACTGCAAAGTGGCTTTTCGTGCTTTCTTAAGCACGGATCCAAGCCCGGACTCTGTAAGAGGTAGCATCTGTAGGGTAGCCCAGAAGGCAGCGGCAGCGGCCCCGGCGCGCGAGCACTCGAGACTGATTTCCCCCAGGTGAAGATCTTCTGACGTAAAGTAGGTGTAGGGCGAATCGTGCTTGTAATATTTTCCCACTGAAGGGTCCTTATATAAAATACTTCCACATCCATAAGGCTGCAGTCCGTGCTTATGCGGATCAATCACAATACTGTCGGCCTCGCTTAAAAGCTGCCACTCTTCTGTTTTTGGGAGTGCATTTTTGATCAATGAGAAAAATCCTCCATAAGCTGCATCAACATGAATCCGAATGGAATGTTTTCTGGCGATATCGAGGATTTTAGAAAGTGGTTCGGTGGTTCCCAGTCCCGTTGTGCCCATAGTTACCACGATTGTGCCAATTTCGTCGGCGTGATTTTCAATAAATTCGAAATCGGGGGTGTCGTTTATATCAACCGGTATTTCCAGGAATTTAGTGTTCAACACGTGGCACATTCGTCTGTGCGTATAATGTGAATTTGCCGTTGCCGCAATCGCTTGTTCCGGATGAATCTCCCGCGCTACAAACAGAGCTTCGAGGTTGGCAATGGTACCGCCGGATGTAAGATGGCCTAAATAGGTGTCGCCGTACCCCACCATTTTTGCGAGCTCTTTAACGGCTTCTTTCTCCATTTCGGAGGTTGGCGGCCCACCGTCGAGGGCGTGGTTATTGGGATTTATGGTAGCGGTAAGTGCATACGCCAACCAGGCGACAGGGTGCGGCGGTTTGAGCATCTGCCCCGCATAGGAGGGGTGATGGAATGGGTAGTTGCCCTCGAGGCGTTGCTCCAATTTATCGAGAATCGGCTCGATCTGCTCCAGATCAACCGTCTCACTCTGTTCACCATATAGAGTGCGCCACGCGTCCAATTTGCGCAGCGCTTGTTCTAAAAGTGGGAGATAAGGGGTGAATTGATTCAAAGTTCTTTATCTGTAATTTTTTACCACGAAGACGCTAAGGCACGAGGGAACACGAAGTCAAATAAAATCAGTTTTATAGGCTTCGTTTCTATGCGCCGAAGTGTTTATGCACGCAGGCATGAAATCTTAGTGTTTTCGTGGCCATATTTATTGGGCTTATTGTTTACTTGTAACTTTTTTTACTACCTCTTTAGGGAGAATGAGTCAAACCCCTCATCAGTTTTGATATAATGAATTCACATTAAATGAGGATAAATGAAACTCCTACGGATAGAACCTGTGCTACCTGCAGCTCTTTTGAGAAATCATCATCATAAATGAAATCAAGCCTGAGGGATGCATTCATAAAATCATTAATTTTTCCGGTAAACTGATTGGTAACATAAACGTCGGTACTGCTAACAGCTTTATTTAAATTAGTGAATGTTTCCAGAGAAGAGGCCAGGTTTAGGTTTGTTCCGATTGATCGCTGATATGCAACGGCAAATGTTAAACCGGCTTCATTCCTGAGGTTATCTCCTTCAGGAACGCCATAGCGATTATTCTGGCGGACGGCGCTATCGCTTACAATGGTCTGCTGTAAACCGAAACCTGCTTCAAGGGAGAAATTTTCAGTGGGTACATATGCCATACCTGCATTCTGTGTAAAATAGGCCGGAGCAAAGAAGTTTGAGATTAGCCTGTCGCTACCGTCACTTTCTGCACCGTACTCAAAACCTTCACCAAACTGAGTTCTGAAGTTAATATTACCAAATAGTTTAAAATCTCCGTCTCTTTCGTCACCGAGGTCATATAGAAAACGATTTCTTACTGAGAGCCTGTCGTCAGTTTTTCGGACCCCCTCACCTTCTATTTTTGTTTGGCCGTACCGGGTATTTAATGCGAAGATGTATGAAAACCGTTGCTTCTTGTAGGTGGCGGTAAATGCAGAATTTCCGGTAAAAGCCAGATTGTTAATTCCACCTTGCGACCAATTAGAGTAAGCTGCCTGAGAACCGTTTAATCCGGCTACCCAGCCGACATCCCACCCGTTAAGAGTGTCGGGTACGGCCATCTCCTGTGCATTTGCCGTTAAAAATGTGGTGAAAAAAGCAAGTGTAAATACGAGTATATTTTTCATTGTTTTGTCTCTGTGTAGGTTTGTTAGTTATTTTAATTTTCGCTTAACTCAATAGAGTAAGGTGACTCATCTTGTAAACGGACTGTTATCTGTTCATTTAGTTTAGTGGGAACATTCATTCCAATTACAGCTGCCTCAATAGGGTATTTTCGATGTCCGCGATCTACAAGCACAGAAACAAATATCTTATCAAACCGTTCTCTTTCTGAGATTTTATCGAGTCCTTTAAGAATCGTTTCACCACTGAAAATCACATCATCTACAATGACCATAACGGTATTTTCGTTTACAGGTTGAGAAAGGGAAAACGAATCATCTGTATGAGCCCAAAGCTGTTGAGTATGAACAGGTGAATCCGAGCCTTTTTCAATAAAATGGCTGAGCATTTTAGCAAGAGCAAAACCGCGCTCGTTCAGTCCAATCAGTTGAATCTGCTTGCCGTGAGCTTCTTCAACAATCTGGTAGGCCATTCGTCTTGCGGTTCGGTCTATTCTGTTGCGGTCTGATAGGATCATGGGATTAAATAAGTATTCTGAAATTACATAGAAAGTATCCAATTTAGTATACTATATACAAGTAGTGATATCGTAAATTCAAATGACAACAGGGAGTATTATGAATAATTTGGTTAAACAATCAATTTTAGCAGGTGGAACATTCGCCGGCGGAATGATTGCAGGTTTTTTAATGGGGAGCAAGAGAACCGAAATGCTGGCAGTTTTTGATGCAGCCAAAGAAAAATCCAGATCAGCAATAGGATCTGCAAAATCCAGAAGAGAACAGTTCACTGAAACAGGTATGGCTCGCCTGGAATATTTAAAAGGCGAATGGGGCAATACCTTTAAAGATCCGATTCCTGATCTCTATAAAGCTACGGAATCACTTACCCTGGATGAATTGGAACTGAATTTGCCTCGGTAAAATGAAAGCGAGATACAGCGAATCACTGCTTCAGTGGGTTTGGGAGAACCTGGAGTTCGATTTGAGTAATCTCAGAACGTCGGGTGGCAGCAGTGTGCAAATTCTCGAACCCGGCCGCAGAAACAGTGGTGCAGGTCCGGATTTTTTAAATGCCTGTGTTATAATTGATGGGCTTGAATTCCATGGTGCAGTTGAGATCCACAATCGGGAAAAGGAGTGGCTCGAACATGGCCATCAAGAAGATCCTGAATTCAATAAAGTTATTCTCCATGTGGTACTGGACGGAAGCGGAGGAGCTGCAACAACTTCAGACGGCTACAGGCCGCCACTGTTAAAATTAAGCTCCTTACTGGATAAGCCGCTCTACAAGCTCCTGAAAGAAAAAGAGATAGAAACTTTGCCTTGCGCCGATAATATTACTCAAATAAATCAAAGGGCCTTTGAAGTTCAGGTTGAGAGGGCGCACAGAGAGTATTTTAATTATAAAGTTGACGAGTTGATGAGCGGTTATGATCCGGGTTTGATTCCATCAGAGGCCTGGATGAAAACATTTTTGCTACAGCTGTACAGTGCTCTGGGTATTCCATCCAATCGAAACTCAATGAAAAGATTACTGATGGATCTGAGTGAAATAATTAGCGCGAAAGCAGGAAAAGAGGAGTTTATTAATGAGGTGATGGAACTCGCTTTCAGCAAACCGACGGTTGATAAATATAACTGGAGCTTTTCAGGGATGAGGCCGGGGAGTCAGCCGAAAAACAGAGTGCGTCAAGCGGCTGCATTACACTACCAAATTATTGATACCGGTTTTAGCACATTTCTAAAATCAGGGGTTAACTCCTGGGGGATGTTAACTGGTGCGCTATCCGATTCAGAATTACCCGGCAGTTCCCGAATGGAAATAATACACAAAACCGTTTTCCTGCCGTCCATCTATCTCATTGGTGATCTGTTTCATGCCCGTCACCTCTGCTCAAAGGCGTATAATATTTGGGAGAAATCAGTTACAAATCTGCCCAAAGAGGTGCGTCAGCCGTTCGAAAAGTCCGGCTTTGAACTTGGGAAAGGCTTGAATAAAATGGGGCTTGCCCATCAGTATAAAAGATTCTGCAAGGAGAGAAACTGTCATAAATGCGAGGTGTTTAAAAGTGTAATTAATTCTTGACACATAAAAATCTTGTTTCTATCTTTGAATTCTGTCAATTCGATGAATTGCCCGGTCGTCTAATGGCAGGACAGCTGGTTTTGGTCCAGTCAGTGGGGGTTCGAATCCTCCCCGGGCAACACGACATTGTAAAAGGATGCCAAAGAGGTACTCCTTTTTCTTTTTTATAAACCTATACCTGTCAATCCGTTGGATACGCCATTAGCTATATTTGCCGGTCGAAGTAATCTTGCGCTGGCCAGGGCCATTGCAGAAAATTACGGCACTGATTTGGGCGAGTTAACGATCAAATCTTTTTCGGATGGCGAATTATATGTGAAGTACGAGCAGAGTATAAGGGGAGAAGATATCTTTGTAATTCAGTCTACTCCTCCACCGGGTGATAATATTATTGAGTTACTGCTCTTGCTCGATGCTGCAAAGCGAGCTTCTGTAAAACGGGTTACGGCGGTTATTCCATATTTTGGTTATGCTCGCCAGGACCGGAAAGATCAGCCAAGAGTTTCCATCGCCTCAAAGATGATGGCGAACTTGCTGGTAGAGGCCGGCGCAGATCGGATTTTAACAATGGATCTTCATGCATCACAGATTCAGGGATTCTTTGATATACCTCTGGATCATCTCTACGCAAGCCGGATTTTTATTGAGCACTTTACGGAAAACCCGATAGATAATTTGGTTGTAGTGGCACCCGATGTGGGCAGTTTGAAGATGGCGCGTGCCTACTCTAAAAAGTTAGGAGCCAGTCTCGCTTTTATCGATAAGCGAAGACCGAAGCAGAATGTAGCTGAGGTGATGAATATTATCGGTGAAGTGGAAGGCAAGAACGTTTTGATTGTAGATGATCTGATCGATACTGCCGGGACAATTACCAATGCTGCTGTTGCTCTGAAGGAGAGAGGCGCGTTGAATATTGTTACAACATGTACGCATCCGATTTTGTCGGGTCCTGCATACCAGCGAATAGAAGATTCACCCATCGATCAGTTGTTAGTAACAGACACGGTGCCATTGCGGAAACCGTCTGATAAAATAAAAGTATTGAGTGTAGCCGGTATTTTTGCTGAAGCAATACAGCGGATTCATACAAATGATACTATCAGTGCACTTTTTGATGATTAATCAATAATTTAAAAAACCATGAAGCAACCGGAAATATATAAACTGGAAGGCAAGAAAAGAGATTTAGGGAAAAAATCAGTAGCTCAATTAAGAGATGAGCTGAGAGTACCTGCAGTTCTTTACGGTCCTAAAGTAGAAGAGAACATTCACTTTTCCATTTCGGAAGTGGATATCGAAAAGATTCTTTCATCATCACAAACCAAGCTGCAAGAGTTGACGGTTGATGGTGAGACTTACAACACTCTTCTTAAAAATGTTGAGTTTGATCCCGTTACCGATCGGGTTCTGCATGCAGACTTCTATGTGTTGGACGAAACACAGCGTGTGAAACTGAAAATTCCAATCCGTCTTACAGGAACAGCGATCGGTGTACGAGATGGCGGTGGTCGTGTATTCCAAACCATGCGTATTGTTCGTGTGAAGGTAATGCCGGACAAAATCCCTGCAGAATTTGAGATGGACATCTCAGAACTTGGAATCGGTGACTCACTGCATGTGAGTGAGCTGGATATGGAAGGAATCGATCCGCTGGATGATCCGCGTCGAACGATTGTAACCATTGCACCTCCAAAATCTGAAGCTCTGTTTACAACCTCTATCGAGCCTGACGAAGAAGAACTTCTTGAAGGCGAAGAGGCTGAAGAACTTGTTGAGGGTGAAGAAGCTCCTGAAGGGGAAGAAGCACCGGAAGACGAAGAGAAGAAAGAAGAATAACACAGTTATTATATTATGGCGTTGATTGTTGGCCTGGGTAATCCCGGTGCAGAGTACGAAGGATCTCGCCATAATGTAGGCTATGAGGTATTAGACAACCTCGCTGAAAAACTGTCTATCCAATTTGATCCCGATAACGGCCTTTACCACAGAGGTGAAGGCCGTTTTAAGGGACAACCCGTAGTTCTGATCAAGCCCACCACTTATATGAACAGAAGCGGAAGAGCCATAACTAAAGCACTGGCTGAATCAAACATCAGAAAATCAGAGTGTTTGGTTTGTTACGACGATATCAACCTGGAAGTTGGACGGATTAGATTAAGACCGGGAGGGAGTGCCGGAGGGCATAACGGCATTTCGGATATTATTGAAAAACTACAGACAAAGTCATTTCCGAGATTGAGAGTCGGAATAGGAAATAATTTTCCAAGAGGGAGACAGGCAGATTATGTGTTGCAAAAGTTTACAGCAGAAGAGCGAGATTTGATTGACAAAGCAATTGATCTTGCATCAGATGCAATTTTAACGTTTATTCGTGGTGGTATTGATACCGCAATGAATGAGTATAACTAACTACAGAGCGTTATTTATCGCTAAACATAATCAAAATAATCATCATGCTTAACACAATAATCTACCTTATTCCGCTTGCCGGGGTACTGGCATTACTGTTTACTTATATCCGTGCAAAATGGGTAGCCAATCAGGATGTTGGAACCGAAAAAATGGAACGCATCAGTCAAAATATTGCCCGTGGTGCAATGGCATTCCTCAAGGCTGAATATCGGGTCCTCAGTATTTTTGTAATTATCGTCGCAATTCTTTTAGGGCTTCAGGGAGCCAGTGCAGAAAATTCTTCATGGCTTGTTGCAGTGTCATTTATAGTTGGAGCATTGTGTTCCGGCCTTGCAGGTTTTATCGGGATGCGTGTTGCCACCAAAGCCAACGTAAGAACAACCAATGCCGCCAGAACCAGTTTAGGGCAGGGATTGAATGTTGCCTTTAACGGCGGTTCTGTTATGGGGCTTGGTGTAGTTGGTCTTGGAGTTTTAGGTTTAGGCTTGCTCTTTCTCCTTTATACAAATTTATTCGGAACGGAGATAAATAACGTACAGCAGGTACTTACCGTTATTACAAGTTTCTCTTTTGGAGCTTCATCCATTGCTCTTTTTGCTCGTGTTGGTGGAGGTATTTATACAAAGGCGGCTGATGTTGGTGCCGATCTTGTAGGTAAAGTTGAAGCAGGTATTCCCGAAGATCATCCGCTGAACCCCGCTACCATTGCGGATAATGTGGGTGATAATGTGGGTGATGTTGCAGGTATGGGTGCCGACCTTTTTGAATCCTATGTTGGATCTATCATTGGTACAATGGTACTGGGTGCTGCATTTATGGGGCTTGCAGGCTTTGAAACAACCAACGAATTTTCCGGATTAAATGCCGTTCTGTTACCGTTAGTTTTAGCCGGTGTGGGAATTGTAACTTCGATTATCGGAACATTCTTTGTTAGAGTGAAAGAGGGAGGAAATCCCCAGAAAGCATTAAATCTGGGTGAATTTGTTTCTGCTGCCATCATGCTGATTGCATCTTTCCTGATTATAAACTGGATACTTCCGGAGTCATGGGAGTTTGGCGGAATTACATATACAGCAATGGGTGTTTTCTGGGCTACGATATTTGGCCTTGCCGCAGGTTTGTTGATCGGGCTTATAACAGAGCACTATACCGGAACATATACAAAACCGGTTTGGTCTATTGTTAAGCAGTCTGTAACAGGTGCTGCAACAAATATTATTGCGGGTGTTGGGGTTGGTATGATCTCTACTGCAATTCCAATTATCATTATTGCCGTTGCTATTTTAGGTGCGTATCACTTTGCCGGTCTCTACGGAATTGCGATTGCCGCTGTAGGTATGCTTTCAAATACCGGTATACAGTTGGCTGTTGATGCTTACGGGCCGATTTCTGACAATGCCGGAGGTATTGCAGAAATGTCTGAGCTTCCGCCCGAAGTGCGAGAACGAACTGACAAACTGGATGCGGTTGGTAATACAACAGCAGCGATTGGTAAAGGTTTTGCGATTGGATCTGCAGCTTTAACAGCGTTGGCTCTGTTTGCAGCATTTATCACTGCATACAACACAACAAATCCTGACAGTATTATTTCAGCGATTGATATTACAGCGCCAAGTGTAATGGCTGCTCTCTTTGTTGGAGCAATGCTTCCATATCTTTTCTCGGCTCTTTCCATGCAGGCTGTTGGCCGTGCGGCTATGAGTATGATTGAAGAGGTTCGACGTCAGTTCCGTGATATTCCGGAGCTAACCAAAGCACTGGATGCTATGCGAAGAAACGAAGGAAAGCTGCTTGCTGACTGGAGTGATGATGACCGTGCCCTTTTTGATGCTGCAGACGGAAAAGCCGAATATGAAAAATGTGTGGCTATTTCTACTCAAGCTTCAATCCGTGAGATGATCGCTCCGGGACTCCTTGCTGTTATCGTGCCGGTTCTTTTCGGTTTCTTAGGCGGACCGTTAATGCTTGGCGGACTGCTTGCCGGTGTTACCGCTTCGGGTGTTCTTCTTGCACTATTTCAATCCAATGCTGGTGGTGCCTGGGATAACGCCAAGAAGATGATTGAAGAGGGAGTTGATATTGATGGTAAATCGTATGGAAAAGGTTCAGAAGCTCACAAAGCGGCTGTAGTTGGTGATACTGTAGGTGATCCATTTAAAGACACCTCTGGCCCTTCTCTGAACATTCTGATTAAGTTGATGGCTGTTGTTGCTCTCGTTATTGCGACAATGATTTAATCAACTATCGTTTAAGCTTTTAAAACCCCGATGAGAAATTGTCGGGGTTTTTTATTTGTTGATATCCCAAAATCCAGAACTTATCGGATAAAAATGACAGATCTATTTAAACTGATATTTGAACATGATATTCGTCTCGACCAGCTGAGAGAGCGGCAACTTGATCGGGATACTCAGGAAGTGTCCGGAAGTATCGAAGATTTTTTAAAACCCGACCCCACCTACTCCAAGTTCTATTTTTCAGGTACGGTGCTGAGCAAAAATGAATTTGGACTGAACTGTCTGTTAAACTATGATGAATGGCTGAACTCTTTTGCTGAGGCACTTAATGAGTATCAGGCGTTCCTTGGAGAAGCTTCGATTTCATTGAATGAAGCTGTTGAAGAGTCTGAAATAGGGGAGCCAATTATATTGTCGAAAGGTGAGAGTAATCACTGGTTAGATCAGGATTTAAAGCTGGAAAAAGACAGTAATGTAGGGCATAAAAAATCCGGTCTCGCCAATGTTTTGAAAAGTGATGATCTGGTTCTCTACAAAGAGCCTGCCCACAACGGTTACGATCTTCATCTCTTCTCAAAAAAGAATATCTATCTGCCATTCTTTGAACAGTTTAAAAAGATGGTATCTGATCGGTTTCGATTTTATAGTATCAATGGAAAGAGGATACGCTCAGAGCGGAAATTTTACTTTGAAACCTGGACCTTGGAACGGCCGCCTCACGGAGTGGAAGAGGTTTTTAAGGATACTGTTCTTTAAAGAGATCACTGTAACTTAGAAATAATGATCATGCGCGACGAATCTGATGTAAATGGCGCTCCTCTATAATCACCATAAGTTTTTTCGACCTGATATCCGATTTTACTGAGTTTTTCTTTAAACCAGTCCGGTCCGTATAGTTTTACTCTCTCTCTGTATTTAACAGGTTTATCCAATGTGCTTCCCGAAAACTGTATGGTTTTGAAAACCATGCCATCTTCTATTTTTCGGATAATATGGTAATTGATATTTTCATAGACTCCGCTTTCTGACGGGACGATATTTTGAGATACATACTCCGGATTGAGGTAATCAATAAACAGGACACCCCCACTTTTTAACATTTTTTCACTGTTTCTCAACACTTTTTCATTTTCTTCATCCTCCAGAAAATATCCGAAGGTTGTAAACAGGTTGACAATTGCATCAAACTGTTTAGGTATCGGACTTCTCATATCCCGGACAAAGAATTCTACATTTTTGAGGTTACGTTGGTCGGCAATTCGTTTTGCTTTAGCTACTGCTTTCTTTGAGAGATCAATTCCGGTTACGTTGTACCCTCTTTGTGCAAGTGTGATTGAATGCCGGCCTCGTCCGCATCCAAGGTCAAGAATGTTTTTAAATCGGCGAACGGGAATTACCTTCTCAATCAGATCGGCTAACAGCGCGGCTTCATTTTCATCCCTGTTGGAGTAAAGTTTTTCGTATAAAGGGCTGTCAAACCAATCTTCAAACCAGCTCATCTGTCAATGGGTAATAATTTTGGGTTGTTTGAATACGGTCTCAATCTTAGGCTTTTAATTATTATCTTCCAAAAGTTTAGAATCAAAAGCAGATATGAATTATACAGACAAATTAAAAAGGGCAGTACAGTCAACAAA
>LFIK01000366.1_pt1 | contig 33861 bp, 31 predicted proteins | sample 643401 | NCBI WGS metagenome assembly LFIK01 (sample SAMN03777447, study PRJNA286221) | soda lake metagenome | biome: soda lake; feature: Kulunda steppe; material: water; isolation source: sample T5-Br brine of Lake Tanatar-5 | place: Russia: Kulunda steppe | collected 2010-07
ATCCGTAAATAGGGGGCTGTCCCAGTTTTGCTGAAATGCGTTAGAATACATTTGATCTAACCGGTTCCGGTAAGCTGATTTTTTCATTGATGAACGATACGTTTAAGAGTTGACAGTTCTTATTTTCAAGAACTGTTCTTCTAATTTTAAAGTACTGCTCAAAGATTGAATTGCCAACCATCAGGAAATGGAAGAACAGATTTAAATGCTGCGAGGAAGTGTGTAGTATGGATAGTTAAACTGATGTGATACTTAACGGTTTGGCAAGTTACAGGTGTACGAATGAATTGTGAATTAGCAACTCAAGAGTTATAAAATCAAGACCAGCACAGTACTGGCAAGGCGCTTTCGCAATAAAGCGCAGGTAAGTGTACAATAAAGCTAGGAACTTTGAAGCTATGTGTATAGATTAATAAATAATACACATAAACTAAATCAATACAGTTATGCGAACAAATATAGTGATCGATGACGACTTGATGGATGAAGCCTTGAAGGTGAGTCGGTTAAAAACGAAAAAAGATGCAGTTGAAGAGGGTTTGAAATTATTAGTCCAGCGCAAAAAGCAAGAAAGTATCAAAAATTTGCGCGGAAAATTACACTGGAAAGGTGACTTAGAGGATATGAGGACTAAGGAGAAGTGATTTTAGTGGATACCAGCGTATGGATTGATTTTTTCAACGGCTTAGAAAATAAACAAACCGAAAACCTTGATCGGATCCTTTCTGAAAAGACGGTCCTTGTAGGAGATATCATTCTTGCCGAAATTCTACAAGGTTTCGATAGTGATAAAGATTTTAGATTAGCCAAACAAGCTCTCGAGCCGCTAGATTGTGTTCATCTTGGAGGAAAATCACTGGCAATAAAAGCGGCATCCAATTTTCGTTCTCTTCGAGCAAAAGGTGTAACTATTCGAAAAACTGTAGAAATGCTCATCGGAAGTTGGTGTATTGAACATGAAGTGGAACTGCTACACAATGATAAATATTTCAACCAGATAGTAACTCATCTACCATTACAGATTTATAGTGATTGATTTTGCACACCTTTGCCTATTAGCTGGCACTAAAACTGATTATAACAGATAAATACCCAAGTACAATTCTATAATAGTTGGATAAATCCACCGAATAATTTTTTAACCGGACATTTCTCCATCACACTCACAAACCGCTCACCCAACAATCTTTCTGCCATCCCTAGTGAAATTTCGCTATTTTTAGACGAAGAAATTTCTTAACCAAAAATCAGTTTTAACAGTATGAAAATTACGATTCAGCGCCTGAATGATGACGTTCACATGGAAGCCACTAACGAAGATGGAGTCTCTATCCGTATGGATGGCTCGGATGACATTGGTGGCATTAACGGTGGCTTCAGGCCGATGCAGATGCTTTTAGCGGCTGCAGGCGGGTGTTCTGCCATCGACATCATCGGTATCCTGATAAAGAAGCGTCAGAACCCGGACGACGTACAGATCGAGGTAACCGGCGAGCGCATCAAAAAAGGAACTTACACCGAATTTTCAGAAATCCACCTGCACTACACCTTCAAAGGCGGGCTCGACCCAAAACAGGTGGAGAAAGCCGTGGATCTCTCACTCGGCAAATACTGCTCCGTTACAAAAACCCTGGAAAAGACAGCGAAAGTAACCAGCAGTTTTGAAATAGTGGAATAGCCTTGAGTCCTGAGGCTTGAAGCCTGCTTTCCAATACTTTACTACTTAATACCTGATACCCAATACCTAAATGTGATGTGCAAAAATAAACATTTCGAAACGGATGCCATCCGAACTCAAACGCCGTCCTCAGATCAGCGCGAGCACTCCACTCCCCTGTATATGACATCAAGCTTTACGTTTGAATCGGCCGAGCACGCCCGCGCCATGTTTGCCAGTGAAATGGAGGGAAATATCTACAGCCGGTACTCCAACCCAAATACGGACGAGTTCATCACCAAGATGTGCCGCCTTGAAGGAGCGAAGGCCGGTGTGGCTACGGCATCCGGGATGGCAGGCATTTTTTCAACCCTGGCGGGCCTGCTCAGTCAGGGCGATCACATTCTGGCCTCACGTTCTCTGTTCGGCTCATCGCACCAGATACTCAGTCAAATTTTGCCGCGCTGGGGAATCAGTTTTACCTACGCTGATACGGACAAGCCGAAAAGCTGGGAGTCTTTGATCCGTTCCAATACCAAAATCCTATTTCTTGAAACTCCTTCCAATCCGGGCCTCGACCTGATCGACCTGGAGTGGGCGGGAATGTTCGCCAAATCGCACAACCTGATCTACGTGGTTGATAACTGCTTTGCCACACCCTATCTGCAGCGGCCGATAGAGTATGGCGCCGATATCGTCACGCACTCCGCCACAAAGTTCATTGACGGACAGGGACGTGCCATCGGCGGTGTGATTGTCGGCTCTGAAAAGACCATGGAGCAGATTCAGTTTTTTGCACGACATACCGGTCCTTCAATGTCACCGTTTAACGCGTGGCTGTTCAGTAAAAGTCTGGAAACACTGCCCGTTCGCATGGATCGACATTGCGATAATGCCGGGAGACTGGCTGAATTTTTGGGTGATCACAGCAACGTGAATTTTGTGAAGTATCCGCACCACAAAGATCATCCTCAATACGAGCTTGCAAAAAAGCAGATGAAGCGTGGCGGCGGAGTGGTATGTTTTGAAATTGCCGGGGGATTTGAGAAAGCGAAGTCATTCATCGACCGGATTGAGCTTCTCTCCCGTTCAGCCAACCTGGGTGATACGCGGACCATTGTCACTCATCCCGCATCCACCACGCACTCTAAACTAACCGGAGAGGAACGAAAGGCTGTTGGTATTACTCCGGGCCTCATCCGTATTGCCGTTGGCCTTGAACACGCGGACGATATTGTTAAAGATGTGGAACAGGCTTTAAGATAGTAGTTCAAAATAAAAATTCCCCTCCTTTTTAAGGAGAGGATTAAGGGGAGGTTAAAAAGTTGCCAAACGTTTACATTCTATGAACTCCTGGTAAATAGCAATCTCTACAGAGGCATGGTAAGTTAAAAAAAGGACAGTGACCTGATACGGCAAATTGAAATCCATTTATAAATTCACAACCACCCCCGGCCCCTCCTAGCGAAGGAGGGGAAAGTCTTCTTTCAACCAAAACTCAGAGAGTCATCCCCCTAAATCCCCCCTTCGAAGGGGGACTTTCTGAAGGTTTACTTTTGTTAGCTCATTTTACTCAAGCTCAAGAATCATTGCATCCAGCCCGGCTACTTCCAGTACTTCGCCGAACTGAACGGTTTGATCGCTCACAACATCATAGCCGGATGAATGGCCGTAGAGCAGCTCTGAAAAACGGCTCATATCCAGTTCCTGAGCCTCCTCATTGGCATTCAGTACAACCATCACCTTTTCATCATGATTATGGCGGAAATAGACGTACACGTTGTTTTCCGGGATAAAATGAGTCAGGTTACCGTTGTGGATTACATCTTTATCCTGGCGCCAAGTTGCCACGCGTGTTAAGAAGTCGTGAGCTTCCACAACCGGGAATCCTGTCTCATCGGCCAGCTCTTTCCGACCTTCTGGAGTAAATGCATCGATTGGATCCTCTTCCCATCCGCCGGGAAAATCTTTTCGCTTCAGCCCGTCAGGCCCGCCACCGGTCATCAGAATTTCGTCACCATAGTAGAGCTGCGGGATTCCGCGGGTGGTTAGCACAAAGCTGAGCGCAATTTTGAACTTACCGTAATCTTCACCCACCACCGTGAAAATACGGTCCAGGTCGTGATTGCCGGGAAAAATTACATTCAAATTTGCATCGGGAAAGAGAAAGTCCTGGCTCAGAATATCATAAAATCTGTAAATGCCTCGATCCCAGGAAATCTCTTCATTCAATCCGGCTGCAATCGCATCATAGAGTGGGAAATCGGTTACGCTTGGCAGGTAGCTCTCATAACCGTCTGAGCTTGGGAAACCTGTCTGCCAGTAGGCAGTTGATGGGGAGTTGGACATCCACGCTTCTCCCACCATGTTAAAATCGGGAAACTCCTCAAGCACGCGCCGGCTCCACTCAGCCATATACTCTTTATACGGGTAAGGATGCGTATCCATTCGAATTCCGTCAATTCCGGAGTACTCTATCCACCAAAGTGTATTTTGGATCAGGTAGTTCGCCACCAGTTCATTTCGCTGATCCAGGTCGGGCATATCCACCACAAACCAACCCTGAACCATTGCGCTGAAATCATAATCTGACGCATACGGATCCATTACGGTTGAGGCCCTATAGTTGGTTGTTCCCACCTCTTCCAGATCGTGTACCCAGTCAGACGTCGGCTGATCTTTGATAAACCAGTGCTCCGTTCCAACGTGGTTGTGAATCATATCCATGATCACTTTCAATCCCATGTCGTGGGCCTTATCGATCAGTTCCAGGTACTTCTCATTGGTGCCGAACCGGCGATCGACGCGATACATATCAGTTGCCGCATATCCGTGATACGCACCGTACTCCGGCGGCATATCGTTTTCCAGGATCGGTGTGAACCAAACAGCGGTCATTCCCAGTTCTTTGATGTAGTTCAGGTTATCTATTATTCCCTGAATATCTCCGCCATGACGTGCATTCGGATTATCGCGATTCACACCTTCGAGCATTCCCGGAATGTTGTCATTTTCCGGGTCACCGTTGGCAAACCGGTCGGGCATCAACAGATAGATTAGGTCGGTTGAGTTAAATCCCTGATTTCGGTTGCTGTCCGTACTGCGCTCTCTCAACTCATACGGAATGGCAGTCGAATATTCACCCCGTTGAAAATTAAGCTCAAGCGTTCCCGGTTCGGCCTCCTCATGGATTCGAAGTGTTACAAATTGGTAGTTTGAATTTTCAACAAGTGTCACGCGCTCAATTGTTACACCCGGATAATCTACGGACGGCATTGCTGATTGAATATCGTCACCATATACCAAAAGCTGAACATCGGGCTCCTCAAACCCAATCCACCAGTTTTCAGGTTCAACTTTGTCAATCTGAACCGGCTGAGCAACAAGTGCAGCGCAGGTAAAAAGAAAAAAAAGAATGGATGAAATAATCTTCGTGATTTTCATGGTCAAATAAATTAGTCGTCATAAATTTACGCAGCTGAACAGGTCAGCAGCATACACAAAATAGGAAAAGGATGGCTTTTGTATAAAAAAGCCCGCACGAGTTTCCATGCGGGCATTTCTATTACGTGTAAACGTATTATCTAAAATTGATTACGCTTATACAATCTTTGTAATCAGTTCAGCAGTTCTAGCTGAGTATCCGGCTTCATTGTCGTACCATCCGACAACTTTCACCATTCGGCCATCCACTTTTGTTGACGTACTGTCAAAAATACAAGAGTGTGGATTCCCGATAATATCAGAAGAAACCAAAGGTTCATCACTGAATTCAAGTACTCCTTTCATTTCACCGCCGGCTGCTTTTTTGAATGCATCAAGAACTTGTTCTTCTGTAACATCTTTACTCACCCAAGCGGTAAAGTCTGTCAGTGAACCGTCCGGTACGGGTACACGAACCGCCATACCGTCCAGTTTTCCATCCAGATGCGGCAGTACCAATCCTACGGCTGCGGCTGCTCCGGTGGTTGTAGGGACGATGTTGGCTGCAGCGGCACGAGCTCTACGAAGATCTTTGTGCGGGCCGTCAACAATCTGCTGGTCGCCGGTATAGGCGTGAACGGTTGTCATAAATCCTTGTTCAATTCCAAACGCATCGTCCAAAACCTTCACCATCGGTGCTAGGCAGTTTGTAGTACAACTGGCATTTGAGTAAACTGTTCGGCTTTTGTCAAGCTCGCCGTCATTAACACCAATCACAATTGTCTGGAGGTCGCCTTTACCTGGTGCAGAAATAATCACTTTTTTTGCACCTGCTTCAAGGTGTTTTGATGCGCCTTTATCGTCGCGGAAAATACCTGTTGACTCCACGATAACTTCAGCTCCTCTCTCGCCCCATTTCAGGTTGGCAGGATCACGCTCGGCCGTTACACCAATTTTACTACCATTTATAACAAGATTGTCCCCTTCAGCTTTTACTTCTCCGTCAAATTTCCCGTGAACGGAATCATACTTAAAAAGGTGTGCGAGTGTTTTGGTATCTGTTAAGTCGTTAATTCCAACAACCTCAATTTCATCACTCTGATATTTCAGGATAGATCGCATTACAAGCCGGCCTATGCGTCCAAATCCATTGATTCCAACTTTTACTTTAGCCATAAATTTTTACTCCTTTACATTTTAAATTATCTGCTTGTTTGCAGTATTTATAACATTAAAATAACGGTTTAGATTCACTCAATCCATTATTTCATCAAAGTTACGCTACTCATTTTTATTAATTTACGTTGGTAGCGCTTTTTCGATTTGCAGATCTCTCAATTTCAATAAACAATTTTGATTTCGAGACCATAACATACAAAAAGAGCCCTTGAACTTCCCCAAAGGCCCTGTTAAACGTAAATAGTTTAAAAACGTTTTACGAATCCAGATCTACGTCTTCCGGAATATCTTCATCATCTCCCGAAATCAGGTCGTCAACGCCATCAACGTCTGCGTCAACATCGTCATCATCATCCTCTTCAATGACAGGAGTTACAGGCTTTTTAACCTGTGCTTTTGCTCCGGCTCGTTTTAGCTGCATCGCTATATCCGTATTATCATTATCGAGGGCAATATTCAGGGCGGTATCCCCATTCTTATCCTTCAGCCGAACATTTGCTCCCTGATCTATCAAATACTTAACTACGTCGGTATGCCCTTCTCTTGCTGCCAGCATTAAACCGGTTTGACCCCATCGCTGCTGAGCGTTTACATCTGCCCCTGCCTGAACCAACATTTTAACAGCTGCAAGATTCCCTTCACGCGCGGCAACTATGAGTGCAAGGCCACCGATGGGCGTACCGTTGGCTAGCAGATATTTCATAATATCTGTGTTTCCATTTTCTGCCGCCCGATTCAAAGCTGTGCCCCCCATCTTTGTTTGAACAGCCGGGTCAGCTCCCTTTTCAATTAAATATTTTACGATATCAAGATGGCCGTTTTCTGCCGCATAGATCAGTGCCGTATTACCGTTTTTATGCGTCTCATCAAGATTGGCACCATCTTCGTCGTGTTTCTGAACCTCAGCTAAGTTTCCGTTTCTTGCGGCTTGTAACAGTGGCGAAAGCTCCATAATGATGTACTGATTGATTAAAAAAATGCGTTTTATGAAAAAAATGTGTCCCGGATAATTCTGAACTGTATATCTCAAATTAATCTCATTAAAGCAATAGGATTTTCCCTTAAGAGATAATTAAATATAGATTCTATCAGCGTTTATTATTGATAAAAATCTAACATTATCCGCCAAATTAATAACTACTTCAAGATAATGGAAGTATCATACCCGTTTAAGAAGTCAACTCCGGAAAGTCTCTTTGTGCCCGGCAGCTGAAGTTCAAGCAGCTCAAGTAGTCCGTCACTGCACTGAACATAGAGTTTGTTTTCAATACCAACAAGCTGTCCCGGCTCTGCGTTTGATGTTTTAGGTCCGGGTTTAGATTTGTGAACATTCAATTTTTGATCGCCGTACATACACCATGCCGTGGGGAATGGATTCAGTCCGCGAATCAAATTATGAACATCATCTGCTGATTGATTGAAATCAATTCTGGTGTTCTCATTAAACAATTTTGGAGCAGGTGTGGCCTCTTCGTGATTTTGAGCTCTTCCTTCGGTTGTTCCTTTGGCAATCTGATCCACGGTCTCTTTCAGCAGCTCAGCACCTTTCACTTTCAGGCGATCATATAGATCACCCGTAGTCTCCATCGGGCCAATTTCTGTTTTGAACTGCGCAACGATCTCACCGGTATCCACTTTTTCATCCAGAAAAAAGACCGAGCATCCCGTCTCATCTTCCCCTTTTATTATCGCCCAGTGAATGGGTGCCGCACCGCGATATTTGGGCAGTAAGGATGCGTGCAGGTTTATCGACCCAATAGATGGGATAGCCAGGATATCTTTCGGGAGAATGCGAAATGCAACGACTACCTGCAAATCCGGTTCAAGCTTCTCCAGCTTCTCTTTAAATTCGTCTGATTTCGGATCTTCAACATCAATCGTTGGGTAGCCCAGTGCCATCGCTTTTTTCTTCACTACCGTAGGCTGCGGCTTCCCGCCTCTGCCACGCCGCTTATCGGGATTACTAGCTACAGCAACAATCTCATGTTCCGACTTATGGATAGCCTCCAGAGACGGGATCGCAAAGTCGGGCGACCCCATAAATACGACCCTTAATTTTTTCATGGTAACAGCTCAATCTTTAGGCACAACAGGATACTCAATCTCAAGCGTCCCTTTATCAATTTTTTTGAGAAGTGATCTATGAAGCCTTCTTTTAAACGCACTCAGATAATCCACAAACAGAACGCCCTGCAGGTGATCATATTCATGCTGAATCACCCGTGAAGACCACCCTGTTGCCGTAATTTTCTTCTTTTCAAAATTTCGGTCCAGGTACTCTACCACCACTTTATCCGGCCGAACCACATCATCCCTCACATCGGGGATACTCAAACAGCCCTCTTCAAGCTTAATTTTTTCACCGCTTTTTTCCTCTATTTGGGGGTTGATAAAAACCAGAGGTCCTAAATCTTCTTCTTCCGTCTCTTCTGTAATGCCATCGGCGTCCATCACAAAAAGCTGGATCTCCTTGCCAATCTGAGGCGCTGCAAGCCCGACACCCTGAGAGTTGTACATGGTGTCAAACATATCGTCGATCAGGGTTTGAAGCTCTTTGTTGTTCTCTTCTACCGGTTTGGTTTTTTTTCGTAAAACCGGGTCGTTGTAGGTTACAATAGGTAAAACTGACATAAATATTTTATAGTTCTGGATATGCTTCTAAGAAGTGCTGTAAAATAAGGGCTGCAGAAGCCTGATCCAACCTGCCTTTTTTCTCCCGGCGTTTTTTTGATACACCGGCCTCCTTCATGGCTTCCATTGCCTGCTTGGTTGAATAGCGCTCATCCATCTTATAGATACCAATATTCTTGTAGCGCTTTTGAAGGTAATTAAAGTACTCCTGTGCCATCTGAGTTGCATTTGTCCACTCACCGTCGGGAGTCAAAGGCCACCCTACCACAATAGCTTTTATGGGTCCCTCTTCTTTAATCTGTCTCTCTACTTCTATAAAAGAGTCCTCGGGAGAAAACGTACCGACGGTATTCGCAACTGTTCGTAGGAAATCAGTCCGGGCTATACCAACCCGCTTTCCGCCAACGTCTATCCCGAGAATTCTACCAAAATTAGCCAATCACCTACTTGTTACTTTTCTTCTTTACTTCTTCAAGCGGCTGTTTCAAGAATTTTTTCAAACGCTTGCTTGGCTTGAAATGAGTTTTTCGGTGAGCAGGCACATAAATCACTTCATTCGTCTTTGGATTTCTGGCTTTTGGCTTGGCTTTTGTCTCCTTCACCTCAAATACACCAAAATCTCGCAGCTCTATTCTGCAAGTAGGATCTGCAGCGAGCATTTTACTCCGCAGAGCATCAATTACAGCATCTACCCACGGTTCGGACTGATTGAGCGGTACGTCCATTTGGTCGGCTACTGTTCGCACGATATCACGTTTTGTATAAGTCACCATCTTCTTGTCTTATTTTATTGTTATAACTCCAAATACATCAGTTACGATGTATTTTATATATAAACAATTATTAATAAAAGATTTGAAAATAAAAATAGGTGAATCAAACAAATTTCTATACGTAAAAACACCTACTTCAAGTAGGAAATACACACATTTTACTCGTATCGCATCACATTTTTTACACCCTCAATTCTTTCCAGGCGATTGACAATCTCTTCCAGATGCTTCAGGTCGCTTACGTAAATCGTAAGGATTCCTTCAAACATCCCCCCTTCACTGCTTACGTTAATACTCTTCATGTTTGTTTTCAAAGATTTTGACAGCACTTCCGTGATATCGTTCACCAGGCCAACCCGGTCTTCCCCAATAACCCGAACGGCGCCAAGAAACTGAGAATCGATATTTTTTGCCCAGCTCACATCTATAATTCGCTCACTGTCTGTGCGTATTAAGTGGTGAGCATTTTTACAGTTAGAGCGATGCACCTTCACATCTCCGTCGCGGCTTATAAACCCGATCACCTCATCACCCGGAATCGGATTGCAGCAGTTGGCATAGCTGTATTTAACACCGCTTAGCTCACCTTCAACCAATAGAGCTTTTGTATCTCCAACCGCCCGTGCTGTGGAGATGTACTTTTCCTGAATCTTGTCTTCCTCAACAGATTTTTCATCCTTCTCATCAGAATCTATTCTGCCTTTGCTTTTTAGCTGTTTAACAACCTTATAGAGGTCGTTCAAATCAAATGCGCCGGCGCCTATTTCGTAGAACATCTCCTGCGTATTCTCGAATTTAAACCGGTGAGCAACTTTCATCAGATCCTGATCGGTAATCTCTATCTTTCCTTTGGAGGCCTTTTTCCCCCAAAGCTCGCGGCCCTCTTCAGCTACCTTCAGCTCTTTCTGCTTGATAAACTGGCGCAGCCGGGCTTTTGCCTTGTGCGTAACCATATCTTCAATCCAGTCTGCATTCAGGTTGATCTTATTTCCGGTGATGATCTCCACCTGGTCTCCGCTATGAAGCTTCTGCCGCAACGGAACCATCTTCCCATTTACTTTTGCAGCAACGGCACGTTCTCCAATTTCACTGTGGATCTCGAAAGCAAAGTCAATACAGGATGCACCCTTAGGGAGAGTCTTTAATTCACCCTGAGGTGTAAAAACGTAAATTTCGTCTTGATACAGATTCAACTGAAAGTCTTTCACAAACTCCGTAGCTGCATCGGGGCGCGGACTATCGAGTACATCCCGAACCCAGTGTACAAACTTATCCAGCTCCGCACTTCCGCCGCTCGACCCCTCTTTATATTTCCAGTGGGCAGCAACGCCGTGCTCGGCAATATCATCCATTTTTCGGGTTCTTATCTGAACCTCAACTTTCCGGCCCTGCTTGGTAATTACCGTGGTGTGAAGAGATTGATAGCCGTTCGCCTTGGGGACGGAAATAAAATCGCGAAAACGTTTAGGGATTGGTGTGTACCAGTCCGTTATTACGGAGTAAACTCGCCAGCAATCCTCTTTTTTGTGGGGATCTTCGAGAATAATGCGAATGGCAAAAAGGTCATAAATCTCCTCAAAAGGCTTCTGCTGCATCTGCATCTTCCTATAAATAGAGTAGATGTGCTTGGGCCGACCTTTGATTTCAAAGTTGAACTGCTGTTTTTCCAGTTCATTTTCAATCGGTTCCATGAACTGCTGGATAAATTCTTCCCGGGCGTTTTTCTTCTCTCTCAGCTTGCGAACAATAAACTTGAACGAATTGGGATCAATGACCTTAAAACATAAATCCTCAAACTCGTTCTTTATTTTAAAAAGCCCGAACCGATGTGCAAGAGGAGCATAGAGCTCCATGGTTTCTGTCGCTTTTTTGAGCTGTTTTTGACGAGGCAGTGCCGAAATAGTGCGCATGTTATGTAAACGGTCGGCAAATTTAATCAATACAACCCTGATATCTTCCGCCATGGAGAGTATCAGTTTCATAAATGTTTCTGCCTGCTTGGTATCACGGCTTTCAAACACACCCGAAATTTTGGTTACTCCATCAATCAGGTTTTTCACAACAGGACCGAAAACCTCTTCGGTTTGATCAAGCGTTACGGTTGTATCCTCCACGGTATCGTGCAGCAGTGCAGCCGTAACAGACTCATCGTCAATATTAAAATCTCCGGCCATGATTTTAGCAACCTCTACCGGGTGCAGGTAGTAAGGTTCGCCGGAAGCTCTTTTCACATCCTGATGAGAAAGGCAGCAAAGCTTGAATGCTTTTGTAATCAGCTCCTCATCAACTTCTTCCAGGGAAGAGTGGCACAGATTCAGCAGTTCAGTCAGCTCCGTCTGCTGCTGCTTATCAAGTTCGAACACATCGATCTGTTCGCGGATATCTGTATCCACTTTTGCCATATATTGTTACACTTCTTGATTAATACTAACGATAAACACATGACTGCCAAAAACAGTTCATAACAGGTAAAATACAGAAATTCTAAAAAGACTCTGCATTTATATACAACGAACTAAAATCTAAAGATGATGCCCAGAGAAAACCTCTCTGAATCTTTTATGTTGATATTCTCAGGGTTAATGAGTTGTACAAACCGATATTCAAAAAATGGCTTTATATATGGAATGACGGACAGCTCTCCACCAAAAAATAGATTCCAGTAGAGATTCTCCTCATTAACACCTTTCAAACGATTTGGCTGCGAAACGGTTCGCGCTGTCTCAAATTCAGAACTATCCACTCCAAGGCCTATACCGGCATAGGGATGGACCGGTCCCAGTTTTACCCCGGCTAGAAATGCGGCCCCCACGTCAAATGCAGACTTCTCTTCAAAAACCTCTGTGCTTAATCCATTTACAGTATAAGTTCTCTTCTTGGTTTCAGAAAAATAACTCCCATGAGCCCGCACTTTAAGATCTGCCAAAGGTGGTAAATTTAATATTCTGTACTCCAGCCGCAATCCGTATCCGTGAGATGGATCTTCACTTCGGATATCCAAACCGGCACCAATGCCAATCTGTGCCACTCCTTTGTCCGCATAAACCAACAGACACAGGCCCGTTATGCAAAAAGCACAAATAGAGATTTTAAATTGATACATACTGAGATCCGGTTAGAGGTAAGGTTCCCTGATAATAACAAATTGAGAATAAAAACCGATCTGTTTACAGCCCCACTACCAGGGCAAAGGTTAAACTTTCTAGCCTACCTGCCAAAATCATCTTCTACTCTTACTATATCATCCTCATCAGATGGGTTGCCGGGATCGGTATGCTGCCAGATTTCGGCAATGATTGCCCAATTCTCAAGCCCAACCAGCCTGTGACGTTCCCCCTGAGCCAAACGGATGGTGTCTCCAAGATCCAGAGTTTTTATCGGAGACTGCTCATCGGTTTTACTGACTACCACACCGGCCTTACCGTCTATTACCCTCCAGATTTCCGACCGTCGGTGATGATACTGCCAGCTTAATCTTTTCTGAGGGGCTACCATCAGTAGTTTCGGACTCAGTTTTTCAAACTCTGAAAAATCCTCGGCATTCAATTCCGGAAAAAAATGAGCTATAAATGCCTCTGACTGACTTTCATCAATAACAAAAAAACCGCCCCAGGGTCGGTTTTTATCAGAAGCCACAATATCAAAGTTATTCCCTTTTAGAAGTGTCTCTGCTTTATTAAATACTTCGTCTTTTGTTAATACCTGTGCTTGATCACTCAATGTACTCGTTCTATTTACACTCTTCGGTTAATGGTAACGTAATCGAGAATACTGTTCCTTTATCTTTCTCACTGGAAACATCGATTACTCCATCATGAAGATCAACAAAATATTTAACGATCGCCAAACCAAGTCCTGTACTTTTCTCTCCCGATGTACCGCCGGTTGGTGAAGACTTTCCGTTTTGAAACAGATCGGATACTTTACCCTCGTCCATTCCAACACCGCTATCTTTCACCGACAGTTTTAAACTACTGTCAGCTAGCTCAATCTCCCCCTGAACTTCACCCCCTGATTTTGTAAACTTAATCGCATTGGACAGCAGATTACCGTAAATCTGCTCAAATTTATCCTTATCAATGCAAATAGTCTGATCTGCTTGCACGCTGATTTTCAAACCTACATTTTTAGATTTGGCAACAGGCTGGTAGAGTCGTTTCATCGATTCCGAAACTTCTTTCAGATCCACTTCCTTTAAGTTCAGGGTAAATCCTTACGACTCGATCAGTGAATAGCTTAAAATTTCATCGACCATGTGGTTGAGCTGCATTGCACTCTGCTCGAGCAGTTCAATCATTTCTGCTTCTTCATCACCCTCCACAGTCTCGCTCAGCATGTTACTCATCCCAATGATACCGTTGAGCGGGGAGCGCATATCGTGACTAAGCATCTTCATCAATTTTAACTTGTGCTCATTTAACTCCCGGAGTTCTTCATTCTGCTTTCTAAGCTCCATGCGCGCCATCACTTCCGATGCAATAATTTTAAGTTGTTCAATCTGCTCATCCGGCATCTTTCTCTCCCTGTAGTCCAGAACACAAAGAGCTCCGATAGCATAGCCTTCACTGTTTAGCAGAGGTGCGCCCAGGTAGTACTTCAGATAGGGTTCGCCTTTTACGTATGAAAAATCTTTAAATCGATCATCTTGCGTTAAATTCTGCACTTCAAGAACATTCATATCCCGTACCGTATACTGGCAAACTGTAGTGTTTCTTGGCACTTCACGGGAATCTTCATTCATCCCATGTATTGCTTTCGCCCACTGACGATCTTTATCGATCAGGTTTACACGGGCTATGGGAGCATCACACAGTTCTGCTGCAAGCCTGGCAAGATCATCAAACTCCTTCTCCGGTTCCGTATCCAGAATAGAGTATGAGCGGAGAACACCTAACCTTTTCTTCTCTAAATCGGCTGGAATTTTAGCCATCAGATGATTTTTTAAGCCTTTTCTGTCTTTAGAACTTTTTTCAATTCGGTAAATGTAATCGGCTTTACCATGTAGCTCAAATAGTCCGTTTCGTCGGCCCGGTTTCTGTGATAGTCGTCTGAATTACCTGTAATGTATATAACCGGCACTTCTCTGGTTTCCTGTACTTTTTTCACTACATCAATACCGGAAATACCGGCACCCAGAAATATGTCGACCAGCATCAGGTCCGGTTCAAAATCCACAATAGTTTCAAGAGCCTTCTCACCGGTGTGAGCTTTTTTAACTTCTGAATAACCAATTTTTTTCAACATTATCTCGAGGCTGAGAGCCAGGATCATGTCGTCTTCAATTATTAATACTCGCATAATTCTTTTTGAATAATCTTTTGCTGTTTAATTAAATAGAGAGCTCTGTTCAGCCGTAAGTGAGCTGCTGGATCCTTTTACATCCATCTGCTCAAACTCTATTGCAAGACGACTTTTACCATTATTGCTAACGTGCAGTTTTCCATGTATTTGGGATAGAAAGATACTAATCAACAGACTCGGAAATGATTCAACATCTCCATTCCGATCAAATTGTGCTGTGTTGATTGCATCCCCTTCAAATATGAGCTCCAGTTTGCTGTTATCTTTTTGTAGTAAAACTTTAAGATTTCGGCCGTCCGGATGATTCGAAAATACGATATTCATCAATTCATTAACAGCCAGTCCGAGCGGTACAGCCTGATTCAGATTCAGAATAACCGGGTTTGCATCTACAGAAATATCCAGCTCGTCAGATTCCGTTAACCCTTTCTGTGGCAGTGCCTCCATAATGGTTCTCAGATACTCATCGAACTTTATACTAACCATGCTTTCGCTGCTGTATAAGTTTTCATGTATCTTAGCAATAGAGAAAATCCTGCTGCGAATATCATTCAATTTATTCACAACATTGGAGTCTGCTTCTTCCATTATCTGCAGATCAATAAGTCCGGCCATTACTGCAAGATTATTCTTAACCCTGTGGTGAACTTCCTGAAGCAGGATCTCTTTTTCACCCAGTGATTTTTGAAGATCTCTTTCCAGTTTTTTCTGAGCGGTAAGATCCACAAAAATAGAATAGGCGGCCACAACTTCACTGTCGTGCACAATCGGAATGGCGCTCATTAAAACCGAAAGTTTTTTGCCCGATTTTGTATATCTGTCAACTTCTGCAGTGTATGCCTGGCCCGAAAACACGGTTTTGCTGATCTGCTCAGCACCGGCCAGGTCTTCATCATCAATCAACAGTTGATGTACATTTTTACCTACAGCTTCCAGTTTAGAGTACTCATACAGCTCCGAAAAACTGTTATTAATCTTGACAATTTTATTGTCAGGGCTGAACATGGCCATCGGCAGCGGGGAACTCTCAAAAAGCTGCGAAAGCATATCGTAATTTTTATCCTTCTCTTTCTCTATAGCTACCAAATCAGTCACATCGGTACCCGTACCTACAATATACTCCCCCTTCTCTGTTGCAAACCTGTTTGCAAGCAGATGATAAACTCTCGTCCCGTTTTTCTTGGATATCACCTTCGACACGATATGGGTTGAGCCATCCTCGAAAGCGTCCTTTATGGAGTTGATAATTTTTTGATGTTCATCCTCGGGAAAATAGAGCAGCGCGTTATTCAACTCTATTTCCTCCGGTGAATATCCGAGGTCGTCAGTAAAGGCATCGTTGTACCTTAATATTTCCATCTCTTTGTTTAGCACATAAAATGTGCCCGGAATACTGTTAATAATTGCTTCAGTAAATTTCTTTTCATGCTTCAGGCTTTTAAGCGTCTCTTTCTGCTTCGATATATCCCTGAAAGTGTTAAGCGAGCGTAACTCTCCATCCTCATTTTTGTAGAGAACCGAGGATGATTCTACAACTATTTCGTCACCGTTTTTATGTCTGTAAATCTTTTCCCCTTCGTAAAAAGAGTTCTTCTCACTTATTTTGTGCGCTTTTTGGTTCACAGGATGATCCAGATCCATTACCAGCTCTCTGCCGCCCTCAATCAATTCCCGCTTAGAATAACCCAGGATATTGCAGGCAGCCGGGTTTACGTCAAAAATATCACCATCCGGTGATGAGATAATAATTCCGGATAATGAATTATTAAACTGCTGAGTATATCTCTCCTGCGACTCTCTCAGTGCGCGAACAACACTCATATTTTTACTTACATCTTCGAAAAAAACCAACACGCAGTTTTCACCGCTTTCCAAAGCTGATACCGTCAGCTTACACCACTTTTTTTGGGGTGATCTTTTTTCATCAGGACAGGGCATTGTCATTTCAAAGTTTATTTTTTGCCCATCAAACACTTCGCGCATCCCAAAAACAATCTTTAGAGCGTAGTCATCCCCTTCCTGTACAGCTTTTTCGCAATGCTCAAAATAGTTACCGCCGGGCTGTGCCATACCTAATTTATGGAAAGATTCTTTTGCGTTTGCCCAATTTGAATTCGTCGATAGCATTTTGCCTTCCTCGTCAACAATGGCCGCCGCACCCGGCAACGCATTAAATACGGCATTCTTTAAGTCTTTCATTTCTTTGAACTTCTAAATTTCTCACTCTATCCTATATTTGCCTTACAATATATAATTGAATTAGCAACTAAATAAGACGCCGAACACTTAAATTACAGATAGGTAAATAAACGTATATTTAACAATAAGATTCTGATAAATACACTTATGACGAAAAGTCGGGCTTGTAAGTTTCGCCCTTCATTACCTTTTTAACAGCTCGCAGAAACTCCTGGCGGGTAGGATCACTGGAAATATAGCCATCTATTCCCTTTTGAAACAGCGGAGCAATCAGCTCTTCGGATTGATAGATATGCAGAGCCAGAACTTTTGCAGAGGAGTGGGCATCCTTCAAATTTTCTAAAATTTTGAATGCTGAACGTTCAAAATCCATCAAATCTATTACAATAAGAGTATTTTTACCATCGGTATTCATATCGAACAACTCATTGTAGGAGAGTATATTAACGGAAACCGAATCGCTATACTCTTCCCTGATGAGACTCTCGAAATGACTCGCCCGTGGCGTGCGCTCTGCAACGATAGTTATATTCATATTCCCCGACTTCATTTAATATCAATCTATACAGAGATATCTAAAGTCGGTATTCGTGCAAAAACTTAAATTATCACCCGGGCCATACGTGTAAACACCTAGTGATAATATGATTCAGTCATCTTTATTGGATGAAATCAGATTGTGTTGAAATGCATACTTCACCAAACCGGCTGTGTTTCTGGCTCCAGTTTTTTGCAGCAAATTTCTCCTGTGTGCATCTACAGTTCTGGAGCTGATATAGAGCTTTTCTGCAATTTCCTGATTGGTATGCTCCTGAACAATCAGTTCCAGAATTTCACGCTCTCTATCGGTTATATGAATCGGATCGGGGGCGGTAGACTTGCCCTTACCTTTTACCAGATCCATCATAATACTCTCAGTGGCTTCATCACTAAAGTAGTGCTTGCCCTCCATGATCGCATCAATGGCCTCTTTCAACTCTTTTCTGCCGGCACTTTTCATAATATAGCCTGATGCGCCGGCCTGAATCATCTGCCGGATATGCAGATCGTCATTGCTCATGGTCAGTGCGAGAACTTTCACATCGGGATACTCCTCCTTGATCTTTTTGGTTGCTGTGATACCGTCCACTTTAGGCATATTGATATCCATCACAACAATATCCACAACCAGGTCTTTGAGCTTTGCCAATGCTTCTTCACCATTCTCAGCCTCGTCAACTACATCTATGCCCGCCTGAGGTTCCAGCATCAGCTTTATTCCGTCCCGTACTATTTTGTGATCGTCAGCCAGTAATATTTTTACATTTGCCATATTTATTTCTCCGTATTTATTGGCACTACTACAGATACGATCGTGCCTCTTCCTAAGGTACTGATAATATCTAAATTTGCTGACATAGCACCAACTCTAGTTTTCATACTCCTTAAACCAAGCCCCGTACCCACTTTCTCATCTACATCAAACCCCATGCCGTCATCTTCGATGGTTAGCAAAATTTCACCCAGGGAGTAGATCAGCTGTACGTTAATTGTATCTGGTTTTCCGTGACGTATAGCATTATTCAATGCCTCCTGTGTAATCCTGTAGAGGTTAATCTGAATATTTTCGGGCAGTTCTATGTGATCCAGGTTTCTATAGAGATAAAACGTAATTTTTGTAGATTTCTTCAGCTGGTTAATCAACGACTCTATCGCTAACTCAAGCCCATAGTCCTGAATGGCTTTTGGCAGAAGATTTTGTGAGATATTACGCGTTTCAGAGATCGCATAGTTTAATAGCTGCAAGCCGTTCTCAAACGTATCCGAGAGTTTACCGGAAAGTCCATTCACATCTTCATAAACGGATTTCAGATTCATATTTGCCGCAGACAAGTACTGCCCCAGTCCGTCGTGAAGCTCTTTGGCAATTCGCTGCCGTTCACGCTCTTCCCCCTCAATAATAGCGCTAATGGCTCTTTCCTCTGCTTTTCGCTGCTGGGTAATATCATTGGCAATAACCAATCGCTGATTCTTTCCCTCATAATAGATATCCGAAGCTGAAATCATTACCCTCAGTTTTTCACCTTCTTTCGTAAGATGAGTCCACTCTTCAAAAAATGAAGGGCCTTTCATCCAGTTTTCTCTTGAAGTTTTCCGAACCTTTGCTTTATCCTCTTCAGGCCGGATATCGAGAATAGTCATATTTTTAAACTCTTTGCGACTGTACCCATATTTTTGACTGGCCGCCTCATTCGATTCGGTGAATTTGAAGGTATCCGGATCGTAAATCCACATCGGTATCGGATTCTGTTCAAAAAGCAAACGGTACTGCTCTTCCGACTCTTTAAGCTGTATCTCGGCCTCCTTCTGCTCTGTGATATCGTTTGCTATAATTAACCGGTGAATTTTATTCTCATAAAAAATTTCAGAACCGGAAATTTCAACAACCAGCTTCTCACCTTTTTTGGTTTCCTGTATCCATGTATCAAAACCGGTACTCTTTTTCTTAATGCTTCGCTGAATCTCAGCTTTTATTTTTTCTAAATCTTTTTCGGGATGAAGCTCATAAATCTTCAGACTCATAAACTCCGTTTCACTGTATTTGTACTTCTGTATTGCAGCACGGTTAACGGTTACGATCTTCAGGGTCGTGGGATCATAAATCCACATCGGAATCGGGCTTCGTTCAAAAAGCAACCTGTACTGTTCTTCCGATTTTTCAAGCTCCTGTTTTGCCACTTCATCGGCCGTTATATCCGAAATAGTGCCTACCAGGTGAACCGGCTGTGATTCACCGCCACGAATAAAATACCCCTTATCAGATACGATCCTGTACTCCCCGTCACCGTCCATAATTCTGTATGTACCTGCCCAGAACTCCTCTCCTCTCTCTAATGCCCGTAAAACACTTTTTGATACCGAATCAACATCATCCGGATGCAGTTTTGAGCTCCACCAATCAATATTCGGTTTCACTTCGTCTTTCCCATAACCAAAACGCAGTACCCAGCCTTCACTCCACCACACCGCATCAGTAGCAAAATTGTGATCATAAAGTACATCGTTAGAAGAACGGGCAATCAACTCGAAACGATTTCGCTCCTCTTTAAGCATCTCCTGATACTCCTGAACCGGAGTTACATCCACCATCGCACCGATTACTCTGCGCAGTGTTCCATCTTCATCCCATAAGAGAACTGCCGAGTCCTTTACTGAACGGATTTTCCCATCGGAAGCAAAAAACCTGTACTCTCCATTCCACTCTGCCGCTCCTTCCTGTTCCGCTTTTCGAAAGCTGCTCAATACCCGATCTTTATCCTCTTCAACCAGATGATTGTTCCAGAAGTCTGTAAACCTCCGATAATCCTCTTTCCGGTATCCCATTACCGTTTCAATTCCCTCTCCCCACCAAACCACACCGGTTTCAGGGTTCCACTCCCACACAACATCGGAAACATTATTTGCAGCTATTTCAAAACGCTGGCGCTCTGTTGCCAGCTGTTCCTGTACCTGCTTCAACTCCGAAATATCCTGTACCGTGGCTACACGATACGGTTCTGACATACTCTCATCATTCACAAGCGACATGTTCACCAGAGCTTTAAAAGACTGTCCGGATTTTTTAAATAGATCGGCTTCAAAAGAGACAGCGCCTTTTTCCTGCAGGATATCCATCTTTTGTTTAAAAATATCGCTTTTGCTGTTTCCGTATAATTCAAGCACCGACATTCCAACCATATCAGAGGCATCATCGTACGCAAAAAGATTTGCATACGCCCTGTTCACCCTCTTCAAAAGGTTCGACTGATGCCCGCACACTGCCAATGCCGTATTCGATTTTCTGAAGACATTTGCAAGAAGCTGGTTCTCTTTTTCATACTCAACCCTTTCTGTAATATCAATGTGGGTTCCAACCAGTCGCGCCGGATTTCCATCCTCATCCCACTCTACGGTTTTTCCCCTGTCAAGAATCCAGACCCAGTGCCCGTCTTTATGTCTCATTCGTATTTCACACTCATAGGCTTGAGCGTCGCCACTGAAGTAATCTTTAACTGCTTTTTCAAAAACCTTATGATCCCCGGGATGTAGCAGCTCATTCCAGGTTTCTATACTTACCGGCTCCAGCTCTTCGAGTTTGTACCCAACCAGGTCAGCCCATATTTCATCAAATTTCGTAAATCCGGTTTGAGGATGCCACTCCCAAAGCCCAACATTTGCACTTGTAGTGGTCAGTTGCAATCGCTCTTCATTTTCCCGCAGCTGCTCTTCCATCTGTTTACGCTCTGTAATATCAAAACCGATACCCAAAGATTTATTTTTACTGATAGTTACATTGATCCAGGTAGTTGATATAATTTCTCCATCCGTTGTAACCAGGTCGAAATCCACCCAGCTGCCGTCAGATTTTGCAATATGCTGTTTTGCTGTTTCAAAATCTTTCTCCTGAGTAATCTCTTTTAAGATATTTTTCTCATTTACGGATTCTTTAGAGTACCCAAACTTTTCAGCAAAATATTTATTCACTTGACCTATAGAAGTATCCTTATCGTGCAGATTGATAAAAACCGGCATATTATCAAAAATCGACTCCAGTTCTTTTCTCTCTTTTTTGATCTGTTCTTCCAGTAATTTTTGCTCCGTTATGTCGTAACCAATCCCCACAAAGGTGCTATCACTAAGTACGATATTAGTCCACATTTGCCGGCGTTCATCCCCATCTTTTGTAGTTACCCGGTACTCTTTCCAACCTTTATTCAGGTTCGTGATATCCTCGAGTACCTCAGAACGATATTCAGGGTCCGGGTAGCATAACTCTAATAATGTCTTATCATCAATTTCATCTTTCGTCCATCCCAATACCTGTTCATGGTATTTATTTATTGAGATCAGGTTCTGATCCTCATCGTACACATTAATCAGAACCGGAATTCTCTCAAACAGTTTCTGGAGTCTCTCTCTCTCAATATCCAGCTCCTGCTCAAGCTCCTTACTTTCTGTAATATCTATGGTAACACCTGTTACTCGCTTAACGACGTTATTTTCCCGAAATGCTTCACCGCGTGTCCAGAGCCATCGAACCTCCCCATCCTGTAAAACAACTCTGTACTTAGTATTAAATTCAGTTCCTTTTTCCAGTAAATAATCCACCTCTTTCTTAAACTGTTCCAGATCATCCGGATGTATTCTATCGTAAACCCTTTGAAGTGTTATATTTGCATCCTTAGGATATCCAAAAAGTGAATGGTGGTTTGTTGAGGTTTTATATCGATCATCTTCTACAAAATACTCCCATGTGGCCATTTTTGCTGAATTCAGAGCAAGGTTAAGGCTCTGCTCTTTCTGCTCCAGCACTTTTTCATTTCGTTTCACATACTTTTCGTAACTCTTCATCATAAAAAAGAGCCCTAAAGCTGTAATGGTTATATAGAAAAGTCCTTTAGCTGTTTGTAGCGCTGTTAGGATAGAAACATCATCAACAAGCCACTCTATAAACGCGTCGGTTGTGGTTATCCATACTACTGCAAACAGAAAGTAGATCAGCGTAATACGTAGAGGGGTAAATTTCATAAATGGTGTTATTCAGTTTTCACCACTTTACCAAAATGATTCTTTGGTGTCAAGCTATAGAATCAAATAAGCAGCAGGCAGGCTGATTACTTTAGCCGGTGATTTACCACTTTCCTTTCCGGGTGGGATAACTCCCCAATACTTTCAGATACTGGGCTTTTTTTCCAAGTTTTTTTAATGCTTCGGCAAGCTGAGGCTCTTCCTTATTTCCCGCAAGATCAAGATAAAAGAGTGACTGCCACGGATGGCCCAACCTTGGCCTCGACTCCAGCTTTGTCATGTTAATCCCCGAATCTCCCAGTATATTGAGGCACTTGAGCAGCGCACCTTTTTCATCCACGGTGGCAAAAATCAGGGATGTTTTACAATCCAGCTGGGGATCACAAGTGATCGGTTCGCGGCTTACTACCACAAATCGGGTAAAGTTCTCCTTCTGGTTGGCCATATCTCTGTGGATAATCTTTAACCCATAGATTTCAGCCGCATAAGATCCGGCAATTGCCGCCTGAGAGAGATCAGCGTCTTCGCGAACTTTACGTGCAGCCATAGCCGTATCAAAGTAGGACTCTACATGGCAGCGAGACAGCCCTGCCAGAAATTTACTGCACTGAGCTATGGCTTGCGGATGCGACAAAATTCGGCGGATGTTTGACAGCTCTACATGTTCGGGAGCCATCAAACAGTGATTTACCTGCAACACCTCTTCACCGATGATATAGAGCTCTTTTTCTGCCAGCAGGTCGTATGTATCGTTTATTGAACCCGCCGTGGTGTTCTCGATGGGCAGAAAAGCTACATCGGCATGACCTTTCTCCACCGCCTCAGCCGCTTCTTCAAATCGTTTATAGCCTATGCATTCCACATTTCCGTAGCGAGGCTCAAAATGCCTCATGGCGGCCTGATGGCTGTACGCACCGTCGGTTCCCTGGTAGGCCACTTTTATGTGTTGAACATCCGTTTTTTCATTCTGATGATCTACCAGCGCATGTGTTTGGTAGCGTACCGAATATTGAATAATCTCCCGGTACATCTGCTCTAAAAAATATGGGTCAACTCCCTCTTCAGCCGCTATCTGTTTCAGTTTTCCAATCAGCTTCTCCTCACGTTCGGGGTCGCGAACTTCTGTAGCCGATGAGAGTTTGTCGGACAGCACTTTTTTAACAATTCGCTGGCGCTCTCCCAGCGACTTAACGATCGTCTCGTCAATGTGGTCAATTTTCTGCCTTATCTCTTCCAGTGTTTTGTCTGCCATGAGCTATCGAATCGTTTGTTTCAGTTCCTCAATTCTATCTAGCACCTTCTCACGATCCATTTTCCTGAATCTCTCCGGCAACAGTGCTTTTGATGTACACTCTGTCACTGCAACCAGCGTCTGAAGCTCCACCTCTTCGGGATAAGTGGGCGGTATAAAATCCTCAAAAACCTCCTCCAGAAGATCCGGAGAAACTTCATCCATACCCTGAGAAGCAGCCCGGAATTTAGCCCGGGTTAACGCAGCCTCCATATCGGCACCCGAGTAGATCGTTTTATCTTTCTTAACCGCTTTTGGCACATACTCCTCAGACAGCTTCAGGCCTGTTTTTTTCTTCATCACATCAAAAAGCTCAACTCTTTCATCGGTGGTTTCGGGTGGGAAAAGCGAAATATGCTCCTCAGCACGCCCCTGCCTTTTCAAATCGATTGGCATCAAATCGGGGCGTGCTGTCATTAAAAACCATAAAATGCGTCCCCGATTCTCGGTATCGCTCATCGCAGTAGCTATTTGGGAAAATACTCTGCTCGAAACGCCGCTGTCGCCTGATGCCGATCGATCGCCAAGGTAGGCATCGGCCTCATCAATCATTACGGCCACGGGCGACATCGCCTTCAGAAGCGTTAATATTTTTTCCAGATTTCCCTCTGTAACACCCTGCCACTGGCTTCTGAAGTTTTTCAGCTTCACCATTGGCACGCCGATCTCACCGGCAAATGATGTAACAAGAAACGTTTTACCCGTTCCTACCGGTCCGCAAACCAGATAGCCCATCGGCAGTACATCCCGTCTGCCCTGTTTCAGAGCCTCAACCGCATCACGAAGATGTTTTTTCACATTCGTGTGACCCGCCACTGCATCCAGAGAGCTTTTAGCGGAGATAAACTCGAGCAATCCGTACGCCTCCGATTCAATCAGCTCTTTCTTGATTTTCGTAAGGGATTGAAATGTGATCACGTCACTGTTCTCTACTGCATTGGAGAGAATAGACTTCAGTTTAAGATAACCCAAGCCGGCCGTCATCTGTGCCACAACAGGTTTTGATACGTTTGAGATCTTATCAAACTCATCCTGCTGAATTTGATTTTCGAGGTAGCTCAATCTCTCGCTTTCGTCCGGGAGTGTGATTCGTACACTGGAGGTATATGGATTTTGAACAAGTGATCGGTTCAAATCCGATGCATTTTCAGTTAGCAGCACGGTTGTAAAGTCAGAAGCCAGAAAGAGCGGATCGTGCGCCCACTTCATCAGATAAACAAGAGCGTTACGATCTTCTGAACCGGTGCTGCCCGCTTCGTTGGCGGGAATTACTGTATCAGCATAATCAACAATCAGAGCAACACTCTTTTTCTGATCCAATCGAATTCTGAAATACTGCTCCAAAACAGAAAATGCCCCAACCGGATCCTTTGGTAATTTTTTTGAATACTCTGTTCCGGCTATCGAATCACGCCCCGAAAGAGCCAGATTGAAATCCTTTTGCGACTCCTTATCCCGAAAATAGATACCTGACGAGCGATCATAAAAAATGACAATGTCACGGGCTCCAAAAAAATCTTCGGCCAGGAATGTTTTGAGCCGCATGAATTTTCTTTCAGAATCACCTACCGACACCAAATCGTGAACGTTGCCGTGCAGAATAAACTGATTCAGAGTTCGGCTTAAATATTTTTTAGCCAGAAACTGTGCCCATTGAGGATATTGGGTAAGCATAATAATCTATCTTTAAGAGTGCTGAAATAATTCGATAACCAAAAGTGACTATTCAGGAGATCCGTAAATAAGTTTCACCGTCTCTATACGATTTGGCGTTGCCTTACTGATAATAAACGTATTACCCTGAATTTGAATCTCTTCATTCACTTTAGGAATTCTACCGATATGGCTGATGATGTATCCCGCCAGGGTTTCAAACTCATCTCCTGAATCCTGAAGCTCAATCTCCGGATACTTCTCCTCAAGTTCTTCAAGCTCAACATTACCAGAGACAACGTATGTGAAGTCCGAGATTTTCTTAATTACTTCGTCCGTTTTGTCATACTCATCCTGTATGTCACCGACAACTTCCTCAATCAAATCCTCTATCGTAACCATACCGGCCGTTCCACCATACTCATCAATAACTATTGCAACGGAGATATTGCTTTGGCGAAATTCCTGCAGCAGATCTTTCGACTTTTTACTAGATGGGATTAATTTAACCGGCCTGAGAATGTCTCCGATGTTTTCGGGATTACTGAACAGATCATAGGCAAAAACCACGCCGATGATGTCATCAATATTATCCTGGTAAACCGGGATTTTGGAGTATCCTGAAGTAATAAACAGGTTTTTCAGATCATCCAGAGGGGCATTTCTGTCAATTGCCATAATCTCTGTTCGGGGCACCATCGTTTCCCGCACCCTTTTGTTCGACAGCTCCAGAACGTTGTGCAAAATTTCCGAATCGTCCTGATCAATATCTTCACTTCCGCCACTATCGCGAAGCTCTTTGAAAATCATCTCAACATCCTGTCGACGAAAAACTTTATCACTCCGCTCATTCCCAAACTTAAGCCACTTAACCAGAACATTCGAACTTTTATTGGAAATCGAAATCAGAGGGCGAAATAAAAAATTCATGAAGCGAAGCGGGACAGCAATAAACTTAACCAGAAAATCCGCCTGAATTCTGAATATAGCTTTAAAGAGTATCTCACCAATTAAAAGAATAATTACTGAAGCGATGATGGTTTGAATAAAGAGTACCATACCCACAGACGGATCGATACCAAACAGCGAGCTGTAGATGCGGTTAACCGGCTCTACCAGAAATATCGCCATTAGCGTGGCGTATAGAACATTAACAATGTTATTCCCTACCAGCGTAGTGGTAAGAAAAATTTCCGGCTTCTCACTAAAATAAGCCAGTGAACGGCCCGTGAGAGTATTTTTGCGAGATTCTATCTCGAGCTTGAGGCGGTTTGCAGAAACAAACGCCATTTCGGAACCCGAGAAGAATCCGCTAAGAAGTACAGTAATTGTGATGATAATAAATTCAGGCATTCTCTAAGATCTGCTTATCGCCCCTGAAAGTTAGGTTTTCTTTTCTCCAGAAACGCAGAAGTTCCTTCTTTAAAGTCTTCTGTTTCGCAAAGATCTCCAAAAAGTTCAGCCTCGTCAGAAAAACCCTTAACCCTGAATCCGGAATTCACGGCTTCAATTGCCCTGGACAGAGCAACCGGCCCATTTTTCAACATTTTTGAAGCGATCTCTTTTGCTTTTTCCACGCCTTTTCCCTGCGGCTCCACATATCCGGCAAGACCTGTACTTTTTGCCTCTTCAGCTTTCATCTGCCCGCCGGTTAATATCATCTCCATGGCCCTGGACTTTCCAACCAGCTGCGGCAGCCTCTGTGTACCTCCATATCCCGGAATCAAACCGAGTCCTACTTCTGGTAGTCCAAATACTGCGTTCTCTTCAGCAATTCTTATGTGGCAAGCCATAGCCAGCTCTGAGCCGCCACCCAGGGCGTATCCGTTCACAACCGCTATCATCGGTTTTGAGCAATTTTCTATCGCAAAAAATACTTTCTGCCCGCGAACGGACTGTTTTTCACCCTGTTTTTTATTCAGCGTATTGAGCTCTTTTATATCAGCACCGGCTACAAAAGCTTTCTCTCCGGCACCGGTTACAATCACCGCACGGATTTCGTCATCTTTTTCGATGTTCTTAACCGCCTGCTCAAGTTCATCCAGAACGGTATTGTTTAGAGCATTTAACTTATCCGGACGATTAATTGTCAGAACTGCGATTCCTTTATCGTCAGTTTCCAGCAGTAGCGTATCAAATGTGTAAGATTTCATGTCTTGTTTTTTACTTTCTGTTCTGTCTCTTTATGAAGTGCTTCCGCCTCTTTTCTGAGTTCGGCCAGCTCCAATTCGTGATCGATATTTTCAAATCCGGGCAGAAGGTCGTGATCAAGTTCATCAATAATTTGCGTCGTCTCTTCCATTTCGCTCACCAGATGATCGAGCTGCAGGCCAACATCTTCAGCATTAGGCATGGTCATCGACTGCTCATAAATATAGCGAATTGCATCTTCAATCGTTTCCAGGTGTGTTTCACATATCAGATACTTCTCTTTAGCTACATCAAATTTTTTGAGGCGTTTCTTCAAGATCTGAAGACGTCGCTCTCGGGTCTTTTTCAGTTTTTCAGACTCTGTAGTGTCCATCTCTTCTTCCTGTTCTGAAACTTTTCTTCGAATCTCCTCCTCCACCTCCGAGTTCATATAGATCTGAAAACGTCGATTCATCTCAAGAAGGGTCAGATATGTTGAGAGCAGATCCTCCATTTTCTTTTTGATATGCTCGAGCATACCCTGAGAGCTGTAAGGGAGCGTTTCGAAATTTTTTCGCACCTCTTTAGTGATATGTTTGAGAATCAGGAATCGTTTTTGCGAGCGTGCATCCAGACCGTGAAACAGATTTTTATCGCCATTCACCTCGTGGCGCTCTTTTTTCTTTTTCAAGCGAATGCTTTTCCGGAAAGCGGGCAGATTTGGAACCACTCCCAGGTAGACCAATTCAGCGCCAAATGTAAACGTCAACACCGTACTCGATATAAAACCAACATCATTAAATACCAGCGCCGAAACCGTACCGGCAAGAAGACAAACCAGGTTGATGGGGTAGAGAAATGCCTCTTTCGTAAAATTGATATGTTCTTCTTTTCCCTTACTCATCGCCTTTATCAGTTCCTGTATCTGTTGGCTCATCCGATTCTGGACCGGGGTTTTTACCTATTGTTTTATCCACATTCAGCCCGTTTGCCTGCTCTTCAATTTCGCTGTAAAGCATTCCCATCTCGAGCTTAATCTGGTTAAGAGTTTCCCGTGCCTTCTCCTTTTTCATCTGCTCGTCAAGTTCAGCCTCATCGGGTTGATCATCGAGCAGCTGATCCATGGCTACATCCAGTCTGGCCTCAAATCCCGCCATTTTGGTGCGAACCTTGCCGAGCAGTTCATCCACTGAGGCCAGCAGATCGTCTGCGTTCATCTGCTGCAGAGCATCACTCACGTTTTTCACATACCCCGATCTTCTAACCTTCTCTTTCGCTTCACGGATTTTGCGATAGTGGTCCTTATACTCCTCTTTAAGTCTTTCTCGTTCCTGTTCACTTTCTGATGCCATAGCGGTCACCTCAAATCAAATATATTACGACTTTGTACGGTCGCGGCCTACCGTTTTACCGGAATCAGATGCCGTTTTTTCAGACTCCTCAACGTCGATCTTTTTCTCCTTTTTCTCAGCTTTCGGAGCCTTGCCCATCTCCTGCTTAAACTGATTAACCAGTTCCTGTGCGCGAAGTTTTTCAGCATTGGCCTCAATCTCCATAGTTTCCGTATCCACGCTTTCCAGGGCAATTTCCATTCTGGCTTCATTTCGGGCTGTATTTTCGTTCAGCCGATTCAGCATTTCATTGTGTGTCTGATCCAGTCCTCCGGTTTCAAACGACTCAAGTGCATCGGCAACACGCCCCTGCCACTCTGCTCTTTCACTGGCCCGTAAAGCCTCTCTCGCTTCTTTAATCTTCTTATCTTTCTCACGCATGAAAGCCTTTTTCACTTTCAGGGCTTTTTCATAAGCTTGATCAGCAAATTTCAGCTGCTCTCTCGAGTGCTCTAAATTTTCACGAGCTTTCTCAAGCTGGAGAGCGTATCCTTCTGCGAGGTCGTCGCGGTCTGCATTAATTGCCGACTTAATTTTTGCAGTTATCTCATTGATCTGCTTTTCATACCGGTCTACCTCTTTTTTAAGCATTACGGCATTTGCCTTTACGGTGGCGATATTCTCATTCATTTGAGGAATCTGATCATTCAGCTCTCTGATGTTCTGCTCCAAAATCAGTTTTGGATCTTCCATAGAGCTTACAAATCCGCCAAACATTGACTTAATGGCACGTATAAATCGTTGAAACATGGTATTAGGGTTAATTTAAAGACCGAATCGATTGTTACTGTTAAATGTACTCTTTTTTCGGAGTTGAGCAACGTTTATCCATCATAATCATGAATTCCATCCTTATCAACCCGATGTGTGATTCTGCGCAGAGATTTAGGCTCAACATCTTTAATTGTTACAGCATCTAGCATTCCCTTTTTAGCAGTATCTAACATTTCTTCCTTGTTCGTGTGAAGCGTGGCAATTGTTTCACCTTTTTCCACCCGATCACCAATTTTTTTATGAAGCACGAATCCTGCCTGTGGATCCACATCATCTTCCTTGGCCCGTCTTCCGGCACCCAACTCCACCGAAACCATTCCCATTGCAAAGGCATCCATCTCAGTTACAAACCCGTCCCGGCTCGACTTAACGCTTTCAATTGCCTTCGCTTTTGGATAAGAGTCGGGGTTTTTAATCACGCTGCTGTCTCCGCCCTGTTCCTCAACAATATCAATCCACTTCCGGAGGGCTGATCCATCCTGAACAGCGCCTTGGCTCATCTCTACCCCCTCTTCAACCGAGGAGGCTTTACCGCCAAGATAAATCATGGTTCCTGCCAGCAGATGGGTAATCTCCATTACATCTTCCGGTCCCTCTCCATTCAGGCAGTCGATGGATTCTTTTACCTCCAGCCAGTTGCCGACACCATACCCGAGCGGCTGCTCCATATTGGTAAGATAGGCAATGGTTTGCTTTCCAAACTCCTCTCCAATTCCCACCAGGGTTTTAGCCAGTTTGGCAGCGTCCTCATGCTTTTTCATGAAAGCACCCGAGCCAAACTTCACATCAAGCACCAATGCGTCGATCCCTTCAGCTAACTTTTTACTCATAATGCTTCCCGCAATCAGGGGAATAGACTCCACAGTAGCGGTTACATCACGAAGTGCATACAGGCGTTTGTCGGCGGGGGCGATCTCTTCGGTTTGCCCCACCAAAACAATGTTCTGTTTCTTTAAAATCTCTTTATATCGGTCTAAATCCACATCTACCGTAAACCCGGGTATCGACTCAAGTTTATCCAAGGTTCCCCCGGTGTGGCCCAGTCCGCGCCCTGATATCATCGGAACAGGAACACCGCATGATGCTACGATCGGAGCCAGAATCAATGATAGTTTATCTCCCACACCGCCCGTTGAGTGCTTATCCACTTTCAACCCCGGTGTTTCACTTAAATCCACTACAATTCCACTGTGCAGCATGGATCGGGTTAAGTAGGCTGCCTCTTCTGTGTTCAGCCCATTCAAAAACGAAGCCATCAGGAAGGAACTCATCTGGTAATCCGGGACTTTATCATCCGTATATGCACGAATTAAATAGGAAATTTCATCCTCTGTCAGTGCTTTTCCGTCTCTTTTTTTCCGGATAAGGGTAACAATATTGTAGGATTTGTCAGACATAAAAGTGAATAAACTTAGCTTGTGAGTTCTAATTAAAACGCTATTAATTTGTAAGCTGTTTCAATATACATAATTTGATACTTCATTCTTTCTAAAGCTAACAAACACAGCGAATGTCACTACGCATCGCCGCCGATCAATACCTGCAAAATGTTGAGGAATTACTTCCTGAAGAGGCTCATCTGTTCCGGTTTGACCCTTCGGACGGCCTGCCCGATGATATAACAAAATACGATGCACTTTTGATTCGCACCGTAACTCCGATCACTCCCGAAACCCTTCCGGAAACAGGGAACCTCAAATTTATTGGGAGCGCAACTGCCGGCGTCGACCACATCAACCGGGACTATTTAAAGGAGCAGAATGTAGAATTTTCACACTCTGAAGGGTGTAATGCAAATGCTGTTGGAGAGTACGTCATAACTGTCTTGTATAAGTGGGCAGAAAAAATGCGTATTGCCATCGGCGATAAAACGGTAGGTATTGTGGGGTGCGGACATACCGGAAGTGCCGTCATTCACTTGTTAAATAAGCTGGGCATCAATCATGTAGATTACGATCCGCCGAGAGAAATACGGGATCAAAATTTTAAATCTGCAAGCAGTTCTGATCTGATAAAGGCAGATATTTTAACATTTCACACACCGCTCACCTCCACCGGCAGCTACCCTACAAAATACCTTTGCAGCAGTGAATGGCTTGAAAATGGGTTCGATTTGATCATTAACGCCTCGCGCGGTGGAGTTGTAGATGAACACGCACTTTTCGACCAGTTCAATGAAGGAGTTGTTGGAAATTATATTCTGGATGTATGGGAAGATGAACCGTTTTTTGACGACAAAGTTGCGAAACACGCTTTTTTGTCCACTCCTCATATTGCCGGTTACTCTGTTGAGGCAAAATTCCGCGCAACAGAGATTGTGCTTACACGGCTGCTGAACAGTTTCGGTTTAAAGCCCAATAAAATCGCGAAACCCAAACCGTACGATCCTACCGGATTAACATATAGCGACTCTTTCTCTTTTTCCGAATTCATGTGGAAAAACAATCAAGTCTACTACTACAGCACTGAATTACAAAAGCTAATTGGGCTGCCCTCAAAACAGAAAAGTTTGGCCTTCGCTGATCTGCGATCTAAAACAACTCTCCGGCATGAATATAGTGCTATGCTTAAATCAAGCGAGGTAACGGAGAAAGCTCCCCAGGAGTTCTCTGTTTTTGATCATTCAAAACCGGACTAACGACGATCCGGAATATTCATTCTTGACTCTAAAAAAAGATCCACATCAACGTGAGGAGAATAAAGATCCACACTGCAATTTTTAGCGAAAGGGGCTGTTTCGGAAATTCATATCCACAAATCGGGCACACGTCACTGTCAGCATCAACCTCCATTGCGCAGCCGGGACACTCTTTTGTCTTCATAAATTAAAGCAAATGCAGTTTCTTGTTTTTTCAAACATTTTATCGATTTTCTCGTACCAGCAAGAAAACGTAATTAAACTAAAAAAGATATGGCAGGACAAGGATCCGGCGGAAATGTAATTGCCGCACTCGCTAGTTTATTCATTCCCGGCTTGGGACAACTTTTACAGGGCAGATTATTTATGGCTCTCTTTATGTTTATTTCAGCCGCGGCTCTCTGGATCATCTTACTCGGCTGGTTAATTCATCTCTGGTCTATTTTAGATGCGGCAAAATTCAGCCCAAAATAGTTTTTCATACCGTATTAGCCCGGTATATTAGCTGTCTTTTATTTTACCGATCCAAATGAGCATGAATAGTATTCGAGCTTAAAGCCGTAAATTTGTATTTTTGACCTCTGTTCACACAAAGATCGACTCTAATAATTTTCTATGAATTTACGCGTACTACGCATCATTGCTCTTATAGCGATTCCACTTTTTATCCTTTCGCTATCCTCAAGCTATATTTTTGAGTGGCTATGGCTCAGTGAAATGGGGTATTCCCAAATTTTCTGGACACTGAGAGGTACACAGGTTATACTCACACTGCTGGCTTTTTTAGTTGCAGCACTGTTCTTTATTCCAAATTTCAGATTTCTGGCCGAACAGTTAAAAGGTGCAAATCTCAGCAGCTCACCGCTGCAGGGGTCAAATATCAATTTAGACACTGATTTTGCCAGCAAGCGTATCAAACAGTTTTTCACGCTGGGCGGGCTGATTATGGCACTTATTTTTGCACTCAGTTTCTATATTCGCTGGGATGAATCCCTGCGCTTTATCAGCAGTGTGCCTTTTGGCGAAACGGATCCTATGTTTGGACGGGATATTGGATTTTTCCTTTTTGAACTCCCCTTCTGGGATCTGGTACAGTCTTCCCTCACCTCGATTGTGTTCATCACTCTGGCCATCATCACGCTGGCTTACATTTTTACCGGGCTGTTGATGATTCGATCTCTTACAGAGTTCAGCGCGGGAAAAAAAGTACTCAACCACATCAAAGTAAATGCTGCCATCTGGCTTGGACTACTTGCATGGGGTTTATACCTGGC
>LFIK01000367.1_pt1 | contig 33844 bp, 36 predicted proteins | sample 643401 | NCBI WGS metagenome assembly LFIK01 (sample SAMN03777447, study PRJNA286221) | soda lake metagenome | biome: soda lake; feature: Kulunda steppe; material: water; isolation source: sample T5-Br brine of Lake Tanatar-5 | place: Russia: Kulunda steppe | collected 2010-07
CAAGGCGCGGGCCGTTGGGGATGATGATCTGCGCGCGGCCGACCTTTTCGCGCTCGGACTGGCCGGCCATCTTTTCATAGGCCTGGATGCGGGCCTTGGACTTGGCCTGCCGGGCCTTGGCCCCGGCACGGATCCATTCCAGTTCGCGCTCCAGCGATTTCTGCCGCGCCTTGTCCTCGCGCGCTTCCTGCGCCAGCCGCTTGGCCTTCTGCTCCAGCCAGGCGGAATAATTGCCCTCGTAGGGGATGCCGCGGCCGCGGTCGAGTTCCAGAATCCAGCCGGTGATGTCATCCAGGAAATAGCGGTCATGGGTGACGATCAGGATGGTGCCCTTGTAGTCGATCAGGTGCTGCTGCAGCCAGGCCACGGTTTCCGCGTCCAGGTGGTTGGTCGGCTCGTCCAGCAGCAGCATGTCGGGGGCTTCCAGCAGCAGCTTGCACAGCGCCACGCGGCGCTTTTCGCCCCCTGAAAGCGTGTCCACCTGCGCGTCATCGGGCGGGCAGCGCAGGGCCTCCATGGCGACATCGATCTGACTGTCGAGGTCCCAGAGGTTCTCGGCGTCGATCTCGTCCTGGAGCGCCGCCATCTCGTCGGCGGTCTCGTCCGAGTAGTTCATGGCCAGGTCGTTGTAGCGCTCCAGCTTGGCCTGTTTCCCGGCCACGCCCAGCATGACGTTGCCGCGCACGTCGAGCGAGGCGTCCAGTTCCGGCTCCTGCGGCAGGTAGCCGACCTTGGCGCCCTTGGCGGCCCAGGCCTCGCCGGTGAAGTCCTTGTCCTGCCCGGCCATGATGCGCAGGAGCGTCGACTTGCCCGCGCCGTTGACGCCCACCACACCGATCTTGACCCCGGGGAGGAAGTTCAGGCGGATGTTTTCAAAGCACTTCTTGCCGCCGGGATAGGTCTTGGAGACGCCATCCATGTGATAGACGTATTGATACGAGGCCATGAGGTCCGCTCCGCTGCTGATCGGGGTTGGCCAACCCCTACAGGCCGCGCCGCGGCACTGCAAGCGGGCGCGGCGGTCAGTGCAGGCGCGTCTTGGCGGGCAGGTCCGCGCAGAGTGGGCGGATCACGGCCTCGACCCCCTGCGCGTGGATCACCGCCCTGGCGTCGCAGTGAAGCTGATAGAGCCGGATTTCCGCGACCGCTTCCAGCCGCACCCCGCGCGCGCAGATCAACTCGGCCGCCGGGGTCAGCGCAGGGCCGAGGAAGCGGCTGCAGGGGCGGCCATTGTCCAGCTTCAGCGTCTGGGCCGGGCCGACCAGCAGTTCCCGCGCGGTCCCGTTCCGTTCGAAGGTATCGAGCGCAAGACGCACCACGGTTGCGTTGCGGCACAGGGCCGAAGACACGGCGCGCAGCGGCATCGGCGCGCCTTCGGTGGTCAGCAGCATGTCACCGGCCATCAGCGCCTCCACCGGCATCGGGCCGTCGGTGGTGTCGATGACGGTGCCCGCCGCAAAGCCGGATAGTTGCTTGCCGGCGGGCATGACCGTGGCCCGCCACTCGGTCTTGAGCCGGGGGGGCGGCGTGTCGGTGGCGCGTCCAGGTGAGGCCCTGTGCATGTTCGTCTCCTGGCCGGTGGTGGCGTGTGCTGGCGAAAATCCTGGTTAACACAGCCTCGGCGGGAAACCGGACAGTCGAAGGGCGGAAATGCAGCAATTTTGAGGCGCGGCAACCAATGACACCGGCAGCAGGCGCCTCGGCGCCTGCGGATCAGTGGGTCCAGCCCTGCCGACGGTTGGGCGAGAAGTTTTCCGCATACCCGGCCGGGCGAATGTTGACGGGCCGTTTCCGGGGTTCGATCACGATGTAATCGATGTCCCGCGCCTTGGCATAGGCTTCCGCGGCTGCGCGTGATTCAAACCGCAGGCGCACCTGGCTGTCCATGTCACCGGAACTGGTCCATCCCATCAACGGGTCGATGCGCCGCGCCTCGGCCGGCGAAAACTCCAGCACCCAGTCGCGGGTGCGCGCAGTGCCGGATTGCATGGCCGTGCGGGCCGGGCGGAAGATGCGTGCGCGCATGGGAGCCTCATGATCTGACCCGCTCTGTATGAAAAATTCGGGTCCGAAAGGCAAGAGCGCATGGCGTGCGCCAAAGCAGGGGTGCAAGCGAAACGCCACAGCGTCCGAAAGGAGGGAGCGAGGGGTAGGTCTTCCGGTCGTGCACCGCCCGCTTGCGATCGGAAAGCTATCTCGCTTCGCACCTCCGGCAAGCGATCCGCGCCGGAAAGCGGCATTTTCACCGCATGTTTATGCACCACACCCCGGCGCCGCCCCGGACGGATCCTGCCAAAAGCAAACGCCGCCGGGGCCCGGCGGCGTGACTGGCGTTGAATGACGCGGCGCGTGTCAGCGCATGTTGTGCACGATCACATCGATGTCGCTGCGGCTCAGTCCGATGTCGTCAAGCTCGCGATCGGTCAGCTTGTTCAGTTCGTTACGAGTGGTGCGCTTGTCATTCCAGGTTTTGAAGACGGCGAAGAACTCGCCGAACGAAAACCCCCGGAATGCGCCAAACACACCCTCTGCGTGAGGACGGCTCTGCATGAAGAATGCCATTGTCTGCTCCATTGGCAAGGGGGGTGATGAATGCTGAAGCACTGTGCTTCCGTGCCCGTGATCTAGGCGGAGTGAGAACACGCCACAAGCCGCAATCCGCGCATACCCATCATGCGAAAAAGGCATGGCTGCCGGGGGGTTGGCGGCGGTTTTCCGCTCATGCGGGCGGCGCGCCGGGGCGGCTTGGCGCATTCGCTTGGCGCTGGCAGATGTTCGCGCTTCGTGCTAGCGTGGGAAAAATGTCGGAATAATGGGGCAGGCATGCGGGTGATCGGAATCGATCCGGGGTTGCGCAACATGGGCTGGGGCGTGATCGATGTGGCGGGTTCGCGGCTGTCGCATGTGGCCAACGGGGTCTGTACCGCCGATACCAGCTTGTCGCTGGCCGCAAGGCTGCTGGCGCTGCACGGGCAGTTGGCCGAGGTTCTGGCCCGCTTCCGCCCGACCGAAGCCGCGGTGGAACAGACCTTCGTGAACAAGGATGCGGTGGCCACGCTGAAACTCGGCTCGGCGCGCGGGGTGGCGCTGTTGGTGCCCGCGCAGGCGGGGCTGAGCGTTGGTGAATACGCACCCAACGCGGTCAAGAAGGCCGTGGTCGGCGTGGGCAAGGCCGCCAAGGTGCAGGTGGATCACATGGTCCGGATGCAGCTTCCCGGTGTGGACCTGGCCGGGCCGGATGCGGCGGATGCGCTGGCGGTGGCGATCTGCCACGCCTGGCATTGCCAGTCGGCGGGGCGGCTGGCGCGCGCGGCGGGGGCGGGCCGATGATCGGGCGCATCGCCGGGCGGCTGATCCACCGGGGCGTGGATCATGTGCTGATCGATGTGGGCGGCGTGGGGTATATCGTGCATGTGTCCGACCGCACGTTGCTGGACCTGCCGGGGCTGGGCGCGGCGGTGGCGCTGCACACGGAACTGGTGGTGCGCGAGGATTTGCTGCAGCTTTTCGGCTTTCCGACGCTGCTGGAAAAGGAATGGCATCGGCTCCTGACCTCGGTCCAGGGGGTCGGGGCAAAGGCGTCCATGGCGATCCTGGGCGCGCTGGGCCCCGAAGGCGTGGCCCGTGCCATTGCGCTGGGCGATGCGGGCAGCGTGCGCAAGGCGCCCGGCGTGGGCCCGAAACTGGCGCAGCGCGTGGTGCACGAGTTGCGCGACAAGGCGCCCGCGCTGATGGCGCAGGTCGCGGCGGAACCGGCGGCGCCCGCGGCCGCTGCGCCCGACACCCCTGTGCCCGAGCCGGTGGTGGAGCCTGCCGCCGCGCCCGCACCCTCGGCGGCCGTCCCCGAGGCGATGTCGGCGCTCGCCAACCTCGGCTACGTCCCTGCGGAGGCCGCCCGCGCCGTGGCCGAGGCGCAGGCCGCCACCCCCGAGGCCGACACCCCCGCCCTGATCCGCGCCGCCCTGCGGCTGCTGGCGCCGAAGGAGTAGGGCGGTGCGCCCCGTGATTGACCGGCCCGGTGGCTGCTCGTAAGGATGCCCGCCATGCAGCCCCCTGACCCCGCCCTGCGCCCCGAGCCGCTGCCCGATGACGCCCCCGACAAGGCGCTGCGTCCGCAGGTGCTGGAGGACTTCATCGGCCAGGCCGAGGCGCGCGCCAACCTGCGCGTCTTCATCCAGTCCGCGCGGATGCGCGGCGAGGCGATGGACCATACGCTCTTCTACGGCCCGCCGGGTCTGGGCAAGACCACGCTGGCGCAGATCATGGCGCGCGAACTGGGGGTGGGGTTCCGGATGACCTCGGGACCGGTGTTGGCCAAGGCGGGCGATCTGGCGGCGATCCTGACCAATCTGGAAGCGCGCGATGTGCTGTTCATCGATGAAATCCACCGCCTGAACCCGGCGGTGGAGGAGGTGCTGTATCCCGCGCTCGAGGATTTCCAGCTTGATCTGGTCATCGGCGAGGGGCCGGCGGCGCGCACCGTGCGGATCGAATTGCAGCCCTTCACGTTGGTCGGCGCCACCACGCGGCTGGGTCTGCTGACGACCCCCCTGCGCGACCGTTTCGGCATCCCCACGCGGCTGCAGTTCTATACCGAAGGTGAACTGTGCCAGATCGTCGGGCGCGGCGCGCGGCTTATGGGCGTGGCGGCCGCGGACGATGGCGTGGCCGAGATCGCGCGGCGCGCACGCGGTACGCCGCGCATCGCCGGTCGGCTGTTGCGCCGGGTGGTGGATTTCGCGCTGGTCGAGGGCGATGGCACGCTGACCCGCACGCTCGCCGATGATGCGCTGACCCGGCTTGGCGTGGATCACCTGGGCCTTGATGGTGCCGATCGGCGGTATCTGTCGCTGCTGGCCGAAAACTACGGCGGCGGCCCGGTTGGGGTGGAGACCATCGCCGCCGCGCTGTCGGAAAGCCGCGATGCGATCGAGGAGGTGATCGAGCCCTTCCTGCTGCAACAGGGGCTGATCGCCCGGACCCCGCGCGGGCGGATGCTGGCGGCCAAGGCCTGGGCGCATCTCGGCCTGCCCGTTCCCCGGCCCGAGGCGCGATCCGAGGCGCCGGGAACCGGCGCGCAGGGCGGCCTGTTCGACACCTGAACCTGCGGCTCCGGGTGTCTTGTTTGGCCGCGCCTCAGACACCTGATCCTGCAACACCGGCTGTTTTCGGTGGCCGCGCGCTTTGGAAACCAAGCGTGTAGCACTGAACTTGTCCATGGCTGCGCGTCTGAGGCGCTGGGCGTGCGGCAATGGTTGTATTCCTTTGCCGCGTGCCTCAGGCGCAGATTCGGCGCACCTCAGACCCGAAGTGCCTGTCACCCTGTCTTGTCGATGGTTGCGCGCTCCGGACACTGAGTGTGCGACACCGGATCTTGTCCGTGGATGGGCGGATCGGGCTCCAGGCGTGCCGCATCGGCTGTTTGCCGTGGCTGGGCGAATTGGCTTGGCGAAGCGGACACCACGCAGCACCCCGGCAGAGGTTCCGGCGCTCTGGTCGCAAACCGACGTGCTTGTGCTCCCGGTGCCGAGCGGACGACCAACAGGCCGCACCCGATCCGCGCTTACCAGACCTGCGCCGCTCACTTGCAATGCGCGCCGCTCACACCTCTGGCAAACCTGCACGCCCCGCGCTAAGCACCGCTCATGCCCGGAGCGCGGCGCGGGGCGCGCCGTCGGCGTCCGGTTGCGGGTCGCGCAGGACATAGCCGCGGCCCCACACGGTCTCGATGTGATTGTCGCCACCCGTGGCCTCGGACAGTTTCTTGCGCAGCTTGCAGATGAAGACGTCGATGATCTTGAGTTCCGGCTCGTCCATGCCGCCGTAAAGGTGGTTGAGGAACATTTCCTTGGTCAGCGTGGTGCCCTTGCGCAGGCTCAGGAGTTCCAGCATCTGGTATTCCTTGCCGGTCAGGTGCACGGCCTGACCATCCACCTCGACCGTCTTGGCATCCAGGTTCACGGCGATGCGCCCGGTGCTGATGATGGACTGCGCGTGGCCCTGGCTGCGGCGGATGATCGCGTGAATGCGCGCCACCAGTTCCTCGCGGTGGAATGGCTTGGTCAGGTAATCATCGGCGCCGCTGCCGAAGCCGCGCAGCTTGAGGGCCGTATCATCCTCGCCGGTCAGGATCAGGATCGGGGTATCCACCCGCGCCAGCCGGATCTGACGCAGCACGTCCAGCCCGGCCATGTCCGGCAGGTTCAGGTCCAGAAGGATCAGGTCGTAATCATAGAGCTTGCCCAGTTCGACCGCTTCCTCGCCCATGTCGGTGCAATAGACGTTGAAATTCGCATGTGTCAGCATCAATTCGATGCTGCGCGCCGTGGTCGGATCGTCCTCGACAAGCAGGATTCGCATGGCATCGCTCCGGATCAAGTTACTGTCGAAGGGCAGAATTGCGCGGAAAGGTTAACTCCCGGTTACCGTGATACGAACTTTGCTAACTCAACTCAAGGTTGACGGTATTTCTGCAGCGCGGTCACCTTGAGCGCTTCGATCCCATGCGTGCTGACGGCGCGGCACCAGGTGTCGAATTCCTCGTCCGACAGCGCATAACGCGCCAGCGCCGCTTCGCGGTCGATCAGCCCGGCCGCCACGGCGCGCACCACCACGGCCTTGCGGCTGGCCACCCAGCGCCGGGTCTCGGGCGGCGGCAGATCGGCGAGACTGAGCACGCTCCCATCTGGCAGAGTGACCGCGCGCGGTCCTTTCACACGCTTGAGATACATCCCCAGCCTCCCGACCCACACACTGTTCACACGCTGAAAGACTGTGCGCGCAGGCTTAATGCAGGGTTGAGACGGCGCATGTTGGCGGGTTGATAGTATCCGGCATTTTCCTATATTTCGCGCCAATGAGTGCTGGTCGCACGCGTCGCCAGGACGCAGATCACCAGGACCAAGCAATCGCAGCCACGGCCCGGAACGGGCCACCCACCACGGCCCGGATCGGGCCATCAACCCGCCCGGACCTTTCAATGCCCCGCGACAGCGCCCTCAATTCCCTTGGCTTTCCGAAACCCCCCGCCGAAACGCGGGTGATCGTTGCCATGTCCGGCGGCGTGGACAGTTCCGTCGTGGCCGCTGAACTGGCCGCTGAGGGCTACGATGTAGTCGGCATCACATTGCAGCTTTATGATCACGGTGCGGCGCTGGCGAAAAAGGGCGCCTGCTGTGCGGGCCGGGACATCCATGACGCCCGCCGCGTGGCCGAGGCGATGGGCTTTCCGCATTACGTGCTGGACTATGAAAACACCTTCCGCGAGTCGGTGATCGACGAATTCGCCGACGCCTATCTGGCGGGCGCCACGCCCGTGCCGTGTATCCGCTGCAACGAGCGGGTGAAGTTCCGTGACCTGCTGGAAACCGCCCGCGAACTGGATGCGGATTGCATGGCCACCGGGCATTACATCCGCCGCTTCGACGGCGCTGCGGGGCCGGAACTGCACCGCGCCGCCGACCCGGTGCGCGATCAGAGCTATTTCCTGTTCTCCACCACGCCCGAGCAACTGGCCTATCTGCGCTTCCCGCTGGGCAGGCTGGAAACCAAGGCCGAAACCCGCGCCCTGGCCGCGAAACACGGGCTGATGGTGGCCGACAAGCCCGATAGCCAGGACATCTGCTTCGTGCCCGATGGCAACTACGCCAGGGTCATCGAGAAACTGCGCCCCGGCGCGGCGGATCCAGGCGAGATCGTTGACTTGGACGGGCGCGTGCTGGGCCGGCATCGCGGGGTTATCCACTATACCATCGGCCAGCGCCGGGGACTGGGGATCGGCGGGTTGTCCGCACCGCTCTATGTGGTGCGTCTGGACTCGGAAACGCGGCGCGTGGTGGTGGGGCCGAAAGCGGCTCTCGCCACGCGCACGGTCCCGGTGCGCGAGGTCAACTGGCTCGGCGACGAAGCGTTCACATCGCGCCCAGAATGGCACCTGTCGGTGAAGCTGCGCTCCACCCGCCCGCCGACCGACGCCGTGATCCGCCCCCTGAGCGAAACCGAGGCCGAGGTCGACCTGCTTGCGCCCGAGGAAGGCGTGAGCCCCGGCCAGGCCTGCGTGTTCTACGCGCATGAAGGCACCAGGGTCTTCGGCGGCGGCTGGATCTGGAAGGGGCGGGGCTGACCCGGCCGTTCTTCGCGTCGGAGTGCGCCCGCTGCCGAATTCGCGCTTCCCGCCCGCGCAGACCGCAGCTAGACTGCGATGTCGCAGGCCATCTGCCCGCGCGGGGCCTTGGCACCGGGCAGCGCTCCGAAGGCAACAATGGTTGGGTGCGCAGGGCGGGTGGGCGCGGCTCGTGGGCGCTTCGCCGCCCGGTCCATGGGGCGCGGACGGCTGTTTCCGGGTGGATCTGAATATCAAACGCGCATCCTGCGCCATCATTCCGACAGGAGGTTTCCATGAAGCGGTTTTTTACCAGACGCCTGCTCCCCCTCGCCGCCGCGCCGCTGATCGCGCTGGGGCTGTTGCTGTCGCCCGCACCCGCCGCCGCCGATGACCGCGCCGAACGGCTGGAACTGGCCCGGGCCTATGTCGAGGCCTCGGTCGCGGACATGGACATCGAAGAATGGGTGCGCGGCATGTATCGCCCGCTGCTGCAGCAGATCCGCGCCCAGGGCCAGACCGTGACCCCGGAACAGGAGGCCGAGATCGAGGCGCTTTATCTTGACCGGATGCGCGAACCCTTTACCCGGATCATGCTCGCGCAGGATGAGATCATGGCGGACATGCTGACACTTGAGGAGATCAAGGCCATCAAGGATTTCTACGAAACCGACGAAGGCCGCACGGTGATGCAGAAGATGCCGCAGATCATTGAGTCGCAGATGCCCGCGATGATGGCCATGGTCGAGGGTGAGATGGAGGTCATCGTGCCCGAACTCATGCGGATCCTCGATTGATGCGGCTGCGTCCGGCTGCTTCGTGGTCTGAGCCCGGACCCGGGTCCGGGCGCGGATCCCGGCGCGGGGCTGGGCACGGGTCCGGGGCGGGGCGATGACCCCGCCGCCGATCATGACCTGCGGTGACCCGGCGGGCATCGGCCCCGAGATCGCCGTGGCGGCGCGCGCGCGCGCGGGTAGCGCGCTGCCCTTCGTCTGGATCGGTGATCCGGCGCATCTGCCGCCCTGCGCGGTCTGGGAAGCGGTGGAGAGCCCTGCAGCGGCGGTGGACGTTCCGGGCGCTGCCCTGCCGGTGCTCGCCCATCCGTTCCCGGCTCCGGCAACCCCCGGCAGCCCTGACCGGGCAAACGCGGCTGCCGTCGTCGAGGTGATCGAACGCGCGGTCGGGCTGGTGCAGGGGGGTGCGGCCTCGGGCGTGGTGACGTGTCCCATCAACAAGGCCGCGCTGATCGGTGGCGCGGCGTTCGGCTTTCCCGGCCACACCGAGTATCTGGCGCATCTTGCGGGGGTGGACCGCGTGGTGATGATGCTCGCCTGCCCGGAACTGCGGGTGGTGCCGGTGACGATCCACATACCCCTGCGCGGCGTGCCCGACGCGCTGACGCCCGAGGGGCTGGAGGCCACCCTGCGCATCACCCATGCCGCGCTGATCGCCGACTTCGGGATCACGCGCCCGCGCATTGCCGTCGCCGGTCTGAACCCCCACGCGGGCGAGGCGGGCGCCATGGGGGATGAGGAGGAGCGCATCATCGCCCCGGTGCTGGCGCGCCTGCGGGCCGAAGGGCTGGACCTGCGCGGACCGCTGCCCGCCGACACCATGTTCCACGCGCAGGCGCGCGCGGGCTATGACGCCGCCATCTGCATGTATCATGATCAGGCGCTGATCCCGATCAAGACGGTGGATTTCGCGGGCGGGGTGAACGTGACCCTCGGCCTGCCCTTCGTGCGCACCTCGCCCGATCACGGCACCGCCTATGACATCGCCGGGCAGGGGGTTGCGGACCCGGCCTCGTTGGTCGCGGCGCTGGAAATGGCGCGGGACATGGCGGCGCGCCGGGCGGCGCCGCGGGCGGGATTGCGGGCGCGCTTGGAATGATCGACAGCCTGCCGCCGCTGCGCGAGGTGATCCGCACCCATGACCTGCGCGCGAAGAAGAGCTTTGGCCAGAATTTCCTGCTGGACCTGAACCTGACGGCGCGGATCGCGCGGGCGGCGGGCGACCTGCACGGCGCCGATGTGTTCGAGGTCGGCCCCGGCCCCGGCGGGCTGACCCGCGGGCTGCTGGCCGAGGGCGCGCGCCATGTTCTGGCGGTGGAAAAGGACCCGCGCTGCCGGCCCGCACTGGACCAGATCGCCGCCGCCTATCCGGGGCGGCTGACGGTGGTCGAGGGCGACGCGCTCGCGCTCGACCCGATGGCGCATCTGACCCCGCCGGTGAAGGTGGTGGCGAACCTGCCCTACAACGTGGGCACCGAGTTGCTGATCCGCTGGATGACCCCGCGCGCCTGGCCGCCTTTCTGGGAGAGCCTGACGCTGATGTTCCAGCAGGAGGTGGCGGAGCGGATCGTGGCGCGTCCCGGCTCCAAAGCCTACGGGCGGCTGGCGCTGATGGTGCAATGGCGGGCCGAAGCGCGGGTGGTGCTGACCCTGCCGCCCGAGGCGTTTACCCCGCCGCCCAAGGTGCGCTCGGCGGTGGTGCAGATCACCGCGCTCCCTGCCCCGCGCTTCCCGGCGGATGCGCGGGTGCTGGAGCGCGTGGTCGCTGCCGCCTTCAACCAGCGCCGCAAGATGCTGCGCGCGGCGCTAAAGGGGCTGGCCCCGGGGATCGAGGCGCATCTGGAAGCCGCCGGGATCCCCCCCACGGCCCGTGCCGAGGAGGTGGGGCTGGAAGCCTATTGCATCCTCGCGTGCCGCCTTGCGCCCCCCGCCGCGCCCGGCTGACCCACCGCGCCGCGCCGCGTCCGGAGCCTGCGGTCCAGGCTTCATCTTGCCAGAAATACCCAGATCAGCACCGTTTCCACAGGCCTCGGCCTGTCCGTTGCGCACCCCGGACGCTGCCGCTGGTATACTGAAAAGGGGTACTCCCGCCCGTCTTCGGCCCTTGCGGGCCTTATCCCGTTGGGCCGGGCGCGCGCTGGCGCGCGCGCGGTCGCGCTTCCGGATCGGCCATGGTGCTGCCTGGTCCGGCGGGGACGCGAGGAAGCGCCCTACAGCCGGATCGCGGACATGAGGCGGCCGTAATCGGCTTCGCCCGCGTGCACCGAACGGCGGTAGGAAAAAAAGCCTCTGGGGTCCGAATAGGTGCAGTGCCGGGTCCATTCGGCGTGGCTGATCCCGGCCATGCGCAGACGGTGCAGGCCGAAGCCGGGCAGGTCCAGGTGATAGCGGTCCCCTGCGCCATTGATGAAGAAGCGCGCGTTCTCGGGTCCATCGGCGAGGAAGGCATCCAGCAGTTCGGGGCCGACCTCATAGGCGCGCTGGCTGATGCAGGGGCCGATCACGGCGCGGATGTGCCCGCGCCGAGCGCCGAGGTCGATCATTGCCTCGACCGTCGCCTCCAGCACGCCGTCCAGCGCGCCGCGCCAGCCCGCATGTGCTGCCCCGATCACCCCGGCGGCGGCATCGGCCAGCAGCACCGGCTGGCAGTCGGCGGTCAGCACACCCAGCGCCAGCCCCGGCGTGCCGGTCACCAGCCCGTCGGCGCGGGGCCGGTTGGCGGGATCGTCCCAGGGGCCGTTTACGTGGACGACGCGGGCCGAATGGACCTGATGCGCGGTCACCAGCCAGTCGGGCGCCACCCCCAGCGCCGCCGCCACCCGCGCCCGGTTCAGCCGCACGCTGTCGGACTGGTCCCCCGACCCACCGCCACAGTTCAGCCCTGCATAGACGCCCGAGGACGCCCCGCCGCGCCGGGTGAAGAACCCGTGCCGCAAGGGCGCCAGCGCGTCCGAGGTCAGTATTTCCAGCGTCATGGGGCGGCTCCGGTGGCGGGCGCGATTCCCGGCGGTGGCGGGGTGCCGGGCGGATGCACCGCCAGCACCTTGAACAGGTTTCCCATTTCCTGCGGATGGGTCAAGCGCCGATGCGCGGCGATATGGGATGTGTGCGCCGCCCCGGTCAGCCGCCGGGCCAGTGCCTGCGCGCGCGGGGTGATCCCCAGCCGCTCCAGAAACACCCCCAGCGGCGTCAGGGGGGCAACCGCGGTGCCTGCAGCGCGGGTGGCCTTGGCCAGGGGCTCGAAATCCACATGCGCGGTCAGGTCCGCCGCGCCCGGGTGCGCCAGGGGCGGATCGAAGGCGTGCCCGCGCAGCGCCTGCAACGTGTCTCCGCGCGACCGCCAGTCGCCATAATCGATGATCAGCGCCGCGCCGCCGTGGCGGGCGATCCGGGTGGCGATCTCGGTCATCAGGGGGGGCGCTTCGGGGCAGGTTTCGACCATGTCACCTTCGGTCGTGTCCTCCAGCCGGTGCGCCAGCGCTGCCAGAGGCGCAGGGTCCGAGAGGCCGAAGGCCAGCGCGCCGTCCACCAGCCCGACCATGCGCTCGGCCCAACCGCCCCCGCGCCGGATGAACTGGCGGATAGGCAGGGCGTCGAAGAATTCGTTGGCGATCAGGAACAGCGGCGCCTGCGGCAGGTCCGACAGGCGCGCGTGCCAGGTCACGTCGTGGCCCGCCAGCGCCTCGGCCTGCGCGGCGCGGAGGACGGGCGAGGCTTCGATCAGATGCACCTGTGCTGCGTCTCGGAACCCCGGCACGGCGCGGGTGGCACGGAGGATGTCGGCGATCAGCGTGCCGCGCCCCGGCCCCGGTTCGGCCAGCACAAGGGGCGTGGCCCCGCCCTGGTCCAGCCAGGCCTGCGCCAGAGCCAGCCCCACCAGTTCGCCGAACATCTGGCTGATCTCGGGCGCGGTGGTGAAATCGCCCGCCGCGCCCAGTGGGTCGCGGGTGGTGTAATAACCGTGTTCGGGGTTCAGCAGGCATTCGCGCATGTAGTCCGCGACCGTGATCGGCCCGGTGGCGGCGACCCGGCGGCGCAGGATATCGGCGAGGGCCGTCACGCGGGCGCCGTCAGGCCGGTGCGGGGGGCGCGGCGCGCGCGCGCCAGATGAGCCACAGCCCCGCGGCGATCATCGGCAGGGACAGAAGCTGGCCCATGGTGACCCCCAGCGGCCCGAGCGAGAGCACATGGCCCATGGGGTTTTCGGGCGTGATGAACTGGGCGTCCGCCTCGCGCCAGATCTCGACGATGAAACGCGCCAGCCCGTAGCCGCCGACGAACACGCCCGTAAGCAGCCCCGGACGGCGCAGCGCGCCGCGCCGCCACGCGAGCCACAGCAACACCGCGCCAAGGATCAGCCCCTCCAGCCCGGCCTCGTAGAGCTGGGTGGGATGGCGCGCGCAGACCGCGTGGGGCCAGTCCCAGGGGCAGCTTTGCGCCGCAGCGCCGGGGAAGACCACGCCCCAGGGCATCTCGGTCGGTCGCCCCCAAAGCTCGGCGTTGATGAAATTCGACAGCCGCCCCAGCCCGATGCCGATGGGCGCGACCATGGCCATGGCGTCACCCAGTTGCAGCGCGGGCACGCCATTGCGCCGGGCCCAGATCAGCCCGGCGACGATCACCCCCGCCAGCCCGCCGTGAAAGGCCATGCCGCCCTCCCAGACGCGCAGGATCTCGGCCGGGTAGGCCAGGTAATAGGCGGGCTGGTAGAACAGCACGAAGCCCAGCCGCCCGCCGATGATGGTGCCGACGATCACCCAGGTCAGGAGCGATTCGACCGACCCTGGCGCCATCGGCGGCGTGTTCCGGAGCCAGAGCGCCGGGCGGCGCAGCGCCGCCGCGATCAGCCACCAGCCCAGCAGGAAACCCGCGATATAGGCCAGCGCATACCAGCGCAGCGCAAAGCGGAAATTGCCGATCTCGATGGCAAAAAGCTCGGGCGCGATATCGGGGAAGGGGATGAAGGCGGGCAGGGTGGCGATCATGCGGGTGGGTCCTTGGCGTTGCGCGACTGTGTGACGCCCCGCGCCCGCGGAAGTCAACCTTGAGTTCCCCGCAGCGGGGTCACATATAGGGGCAGGACCGCAACCGGAGGCGACGCATGCAGACGCGCAACAAGCTCCTGGACGACATGGCGCAATTGATGAGCAACGCGATGGGCGTTGCGCAGGGCGCGCGAACCGAGGCCGAGGCCGCGTTCAAGAGCCTGCTGGACCGCTGGCTCGCCGACCGCGATTTCGTCACCCGCGAGGAATTCGACGCGGTGCGCGCCATGGCCCAGAAGGCACGCGAGGAAAACGCCGCGCTCGAGGCGCGGATCGCCGCACTGGAGGCAGTGGAGCGGGGCAAGCCGGCCGAGTGATTCCGGGGCGCTGGCCTGCTGGTGGCTGGCCCGCTGGTTTGAGCGCGGTTTTCGGAACCGGGGCGGAAAGCGCCCTCGGGCCGCGCCCACCCACTCACCCTGCACGTACCGAGGGGGCTATCCGCGCGGGACGCGCGGGCAGGTGGCCGGACTAGACACGTCGGGGTTCGGGTATCAGGAGATCCGGGCGTGTTGCGCGCGCCGAGCGTGACAACACCATGAAGAAGAATCGCCGAACAGAACAAGGCGACTGAAGAATCGGAGGGGTCGCCTTCGGCGCTGGAGGGGTCCCGTTTCGGCTTTCACCCCGCTCGGAGGCGATGCGTGGCGGCCCCGCCGCGACCCGGACGTGACCGCCGCGGCGCTTCAGGCCAGAGGCGACCCGCAAGCGCGGGTTTACAATCCCGGAAGGATTCGACCGAGATTGCCGAACAGGCGCCGCAGCAAGGTGCCGCCGGTGGGGCCGGTGTCCGTCACGCGGCGCGACAGTGCTACCACCTGACCGTCCTCGATCCCGAAGCGCTCGATGTTCTGCACTCGGTCGTTGCCGTCGAAGGTGATGGCGACCACTTGCCGATCCACCTCGACCGGGGCGCGCCAGCCCTGTTCGACCCAGTCGCTCTGGACATAATACCAGCCGCTGCCCTCCATCAGCCCGCCGGTCACGGGGCGACCGACCTTTTCGGCCACGCTCTCGCGCGTGTCGCGCCCGACCTCGATCTGGGCCAGTTCCGTGTCGGTGGGCGCGTAGCCGTGAAACCTTTGCACCGGGGTGCAGGCAACCGCCAGCATCAAAGCCAGGGCCGGCAGGATCGCGGCGGACCGTTTCAGCGGCATCGGCTTGGTCATGGCGCCCTCTTGCTTCGGGGTTGGGCCACGGCGGAGGCCGCGGGTCGGTTTGCAGTGCGGGTTTCGGGCCCTGATATCGGCGGACTTTGCGAAACTCCACCTCAACGCTTACATAAGCGGTGCGCGGTGTTCAAGAATGCAAACCGCCCCAAGATTGCGAACCGCCCTGGCATGGTGTGCCCTGCGGGGCAAAAGCCGGAGGAAACCTTGACCGACCCGGACGCTCCCATCCTTCGCCATGACCTGACGCTGGTATTCCGCCACCGCGATCTGACGCGGCGCCGGATCCATGAGTTTGCGCTGGAGCCCGAGGCGGCCCTGCGCGCCGACCTGGCCGAGATGCTGGGGCTGGAGAAACTCCGCAAGTTCCGCTTTGCGGGCCGCTTGCGCCCGCTGGGTCGGACGGACTGGGAGCTGGTGGCCGATCTGGGTGCGACCGTCGTGCAGGCCTGTGTGGTCTCGCTCGACCCGGTGACAACGCGCATCGACGAGACCGTGGAGCGGCGCTTTCTGCGCGACCTGCCCGAGCCCGAGGGCGAGGAGGTGGAAACCCCCGAGGACGAGGATGCCGAACCGTTGGGCGCGGCGATCGATATCGGGGCGATCGCCACCGAGTCCCTGATGCTGGCACTGCCGCATTTCCCGCGCGCCGACGGGGCGGCACTGGGCGCGGACGGGGCGCTGGAGAGCGCGCCGCCCGGGCAGGCGCCGCTTGAAGACACGGGGCGGCGTCCCTTCGCCGAACTGGCGGCGCTGCGCACGAAGCTTGGCGGCGGGGACGGGACGAGTTGAAGACGGCCCGCGGAGCTGGTCCAAGTCGGGTGTCGGGGCGTGCGGCCTTGGGCCAGCCGCCGTGAACGCGGGCCTTTGTGGCGTCGTTTCGGCGTTCATGCGCCCTTGATCCAGCCTCCCTCGCCCGGCGCAAGCCGGGGGGCGACCGCGAAGTGCACCGAAATGCCGTGGGGGGTGGGCGGGCGCCTTCGTGTTCACGCGGGGTGGCGTAGCGCCTTTGCACACGTGGACATATTGACGGATGCTCTGGTGCGGGTGGGGAGAGTCGAACTCCCACGCCTTGCGGCGGAGCATTTTGAGTGCCCTGCGTCTACCATTCCGCCACACCCGCTTTTGTTTCCGTTAGCGCGGATCGTCGCGGCGTTCAACTGGGCAATGTCGCTCGCGCGCCGGACCCGAGGGGTTGCGCGCCGGTGGCGCGCCGCAGCGGGGGGCGCTGCCCCCGGTCCCGGCTGCGCCGGGACTCCCCCCGGAGTATTTTTGGCAAGATGAAGGGGTGGCGGCAGCGTGGCTGCATCGCGGCTGCGGTCAGCGGGGGCGGGCGGATTTTTCGGCCAGTCCGGATTGGCTCTCGCGGCGGGCAAGTTCGGCTTCGATCTCGGCCAGCGTGACGCCGCGCGCGGCGCACATGACCAGCAGGTGGTAGAGCACGTCGGCGGCTTCGCACGTCAGGCGGGCGGGGTCGCCGCGCACGGCTTCGATCACCGCCTCGACCGCTTCCTCGCCGAATTTTTCGGCGCATTTTTCGGGACCCCTGGCCAGCAGGCGCGCGGTCCAGCTGCTGTCGGGGTTGGCCTCCGCACGCGCCGCGATGGTGGCGGCGAGGCGGTGCAGCGCGCGGTCCGGCCCGCTCATGACAGACGCACCGGGATCCCGGCGGCGGCCATGTGCGCCTTTGCCGCGCCGATGGTGTGTTCGCCGAAATGGAAGATCGAGGCTGCCAGCACCGCCGAGGCGCCGCCCTGCGTCACGCCCTCGACCAGATGATCCAGCGTGCCGACGCCGCCGGAGGCGATCACCGGGATCGGCACGGCGTCGACGATGGTGCGGGTGAGGTCCAGGTTGAAACCCGCGCGGGTGCCGTCGCGGTCCATCGAGGTCAGCAGGATCTCGCCCGCGCCCTTTTCCGCCACCGTGCGCGCGAAGGCCACCGCATCGACCCCGGTGGGCCGCCGCCCGCCATGGGTGAAGATCTGCCACTCGCCCGGGGCCACGGTCTTGGCGTCGATGGCCACCACGATGCACTGGCTGCCGAACCGGTCGGCGGCGCGGGTCACCACATCCGGGTCGGCCACGGCGGCGGAGTTGAACGATACCTTGTCGGCGCCCGCCAGCAGCAGCGCGCGCACGTCTTCGGCGGAGCGCACTCCGCCGCCCACGGTCAGCGGCATGAAGCACTGCTCCGCCGTGCGGGTGACCAGATCGAGCATGACGCCACGATTCTCGTGCGTGGCGTGGATATCCAGAAAGCACAGCTCGTCGGCGCCGGCGGCATCATAGGCGCGCGCGGCTTCCACCGGGTCGCCGGCGTCGCGCAGGTCGACGAAATTCACGCCCTTGACCACGCGGCCATCGGCGACATCGAGGCAGGGGATGATCCGCGTCTTCAGCATGGCGCCCTTCTAGCGCGGCTCAGGGGACGGGGGAAGGGCCTTGCGCGGTGCGTGCGATCAGCGCCGGGAGTTCGCGGCGGAAGATGTCGCGCGCGCCGCTCGCATACTGCGGGCGCAGGTCGTCGGCGGCCGCGCGGGCGGCCGTCTGGGCGTCCGGGTCCAGCCAGAGCGCGTCGATATCGGCGAGGATGGCCTCGGCGCTGCGGCCGGGCCGGTCGCGCCAGCGCACCGAATCCAGTTGCGCGGCGCCGCGCGCGTTGTTCGCCTGTTCCTGATGCATCGGTAGGGCCAGCATCGGCACGCCCGTCAGCACCGCCAGCGCGGTCATGCCCGACTGTCCCGCGCAGACGATGATCCGCGCGCAGGCGGCGATTTCGGCATGGCCGAGCGGGGCGCGTTCGAGAACCAGCGCCGGGTTGGCCTCCAGCCGTGCGCGGGCCTCGGGGGTGATGCCGGGGGCGACCAGCCGGGTCGGGCGGGCGAGCCGCGCGAATGCCTCGAGTATGGCGGTTTCGTTCAGTTCGCTGGTCGAAAGGTAAGCGAAGACCCGGTCGCGCCCGAGGCCGTGCAGTGGCCCGGCGCGCGGCGGCAGCGCGGGCAGGGGCGAGATGGCAGGCCAGCGCGGGCGCGGGTGGAACGGGTCCCAGATGTGCAGCCCGCGCGGGTAGCGGCGCGCACAGTCGAACACCGCCTCCATCCGGTCAATGGGGCGGGCACCCAGCGGCCCCAGCGTGCGGTTGATCAGCGCGCAGGTGGCGCGGTCATGCGGATCGTCGGGGTCGGTGGTGGCGGCGGCGCCTTCAGGGGGCAATGCGAAAGACGGCCCCAGCGCCACGGCGGGCAGGTCCAGGCTGCGTGCCGCCATCAGCGCCGTGGGGGCGAAATCGGCGACGACGAGGGTCGGGCGCAGGGTCCAGAACGCCTCCTGCCACCAGCGGAAGCGGCGCTCCAGCGTCTCGGGGTCGCGGAACCCGCGCGCGCAAAGCCAGCTGGCAAAGGGCAGCAGGCGCGCCGCATCCGGCGCGGTCGTGGCCACACGGCGCATGGCAGGCGCCGGGTGCACGGAACGGCACCAAGGCGCAATGATCGCTTCATGCTTGCGCCGACCCAGCAGGGCCGTACAGCGTGTGCCCGGCTGCAGCGCCTGCGCGGCGATGCTCAGGGCGGTCAGATGCGCCCGGCCCGCGCCAGATTCACAACACAGGATGGCGTGCAAGACGCGGCACTCCCCAATGTCCAAGGTGTGTCGGGCGCCACACTGCCCGCAAAGGATACTCAAGGGCGATGTTTTTCGTCAGGGCTTGACGCAGCTTGTGGCCATTTGTGCGCGGATATCCGCGTTGGGCAGGGCGGATCAACTTCAGAGGACATAGGGTTCTTGTTCTTCCGCGTTTTCTTCCTCTTCGTCGTCCTGCTCATCGACAGCGGGCGGCGTAGGTGCCGGTCCCGGTAGCGGAGGCGCCTCGGCTGGCGCCATGACATCCGTGCCTCCACTGCCCGCCGGGCAGTTCGGGTTGTTCCAGTAGAGCGTCTCGCCAGTGCGCTCGGACGTGATTCGCGCATATGTGTCGAGGTTGCAGCCCGTTGCCGCGGCGCCGCGCGGGATGTCCTGGGCCAGCGCGCCGGTGGCGCAGAATAGCGCCGCCACGGATACCGACAGGCGCAGTTTTCGGGTTGGATTCATGTCAATACTCCCTCAAATGAAAGCAAGATGATATCACGAATCAGTCCTGTTTCGAAAATATTATTGCTGTTCACGCTGTCATGGCGGCGCGGTCGCAGTCAGCCGGTGGCGTCAATGTTCGATGCATTGCCGGACTTGCCGCGCCACCTGCGCTCGCCTATACGCGCGCCATGCGTGACCATGCCCCGAACCGCCCCGACTTGCCGCCGGAAATCGCCCGCCGGCGCACCTTTGCCATCATCTCGCACCCCGATGCGGGCAAGACCACGCTGACCGAGAAGTTCCTGCTGTTTGGCGGCGCGATCCAGATGGCGGGCCAGGTGCGCGCCAAGGGCGAGGCGCGGCGCACGCGCTCGGACTTCATGAAGATGGAGCAGGACCGCGGCATCTCGGTCTCGGCCTCGGCCATGTCCTTTGATTTCAGGGAGTTCCGCTTCAATCTGGTGGACACGCCGGGGCACAGCGATTTTTCCGAGGATACCTATCGCACGCTGACGGCCGTTGATGCCGCGATCATGGTCATCGACGGGGCCAAGGGGGTCGAATCCCAGACCCGCAAGCTGTTCGAGGTCTGCCGCCTGCGCGACCTGCCGATCCTGACGTTCTGCAACAAGATGGACCGCGAGGCGCGCGAAACGTTCGAGATCATCGACGAGATTCAGGAAAACCTCGCCATCGACGTGACGCCCGCAAGCTGGCCGATCGGGCAGGGGGCGGAGTTTCTGGGCTGCTACGACCTGCTGCGCAACCGGCTGGAACTGATGGACCGCGCCGACCGCAACCGGGTGGCCGAGTCGGTGGTGCTGGAAGGGCTGAACGATCCCAAGCTGGCCGCGCATGTGCCCGCGCACCTGCTGGAACAGTTGCGCGAGGAAGTGGAGATGGCGCGCGAACTGCTGCCGCCGCTGGACCTGAAATCCGTGCAGGAGGGGCATCTGACCCCGATCTGGTTCGGCAGCGCCATCAACAGCTTCGGCGTCAAGGAACTGATGGAGGGGATCGCCGCCTATGGCCCCGAACCCCAGCCCCAGCGCGCCGACCGCGAGGTCGCGCCCGAGGAAGGCAAGGTCGCAGGCTTCGTCTTCAAGGTGCAGGCCAACATGGACCCCAAGCACCGCGACCGGGTCGCCTTCGTCCGGCTTGCCTCGGGGCATTTCACGCGCGGGATGAAGCTGTTGCACGTGCGCTCGAAGAAACAGATGGCGGTGTCGAACCCGGTGCTGTTCCTCGCCGCCGACCGCGAACTGGCCGAGGAAGCCTGGGCCGGGGACATCATTGGCATTCCCAACCACGGCCAGTTGCGCATCGGTGACGCGCTGACCGAGGGCGAGGCGCTGCGGTTTACCGGCATCCCCTCCTTCGCGCCGGAGTTGTTGCAGGCCTGCCGCGCGGGCGATCCGATGAAGGCCAAGCATCTGGGCAAGGCGCTGACCCAGTTCGCCGAGGAAGGCGCGGCCAAGGTGTTCCGCCCGATGATCGGGTCCGGGTTCATCGTCGGCGTGGTGGGACCGTTGCAGTTCGAGGTTCTGGCCAGTCGGGTCGAGCTGGAATACGGCCTGCCGGTGCGGTTCGAGCCATCGCAATTCACCTCGGCCCGCTGGGTGGCGGGGGAGAAGGAGGCGGTGGAAAGGTTCGCCGCCGCGAACCGCCAGCACATGGCCGAGGACAGCGACGGCGATCCGGTGTTCCTGACCCGGCTGCAATGGGACATCGACCGCGTGGCCCGCGACTGGCCGGAGGTGCGCCTGACTGCGACCAAGGAGTTGCACGGCACCTGAACCGGTGGCGTTGGTGTAACGGCGCGAAAAAGCGCCCTCGGGCCGCGCCCACCCACCCACCCTGCACGCCCCGAGGGCGCTGCCCACGCTGGCGCCTGGGCGGGGCACGGGGTGCGATGTTGCCGAACAACGGGATGGGGTGTCGTGAGTCGCGTTGACACCAATCCCCGGCACACCGCGGCTTGGGGACGGGGCTGGTAAGGGAACGGCCGATGCCGCTGCATAACCGCGTGCTGCCCACGGACGAGATGGTTGCCACTCCGGGGCGCGGCCACTTCACTGGCAATCGCGGTGTCCTGCGCTTCAAAGGCGGCTGGCTGGCCGCGCCGCGCTGGACCCACAAGCGCTGGATCATATCCGATCTGTCGCATCCCCGCGGAATCTATCGCGGCCCGCGCCCGGCACGGGGCTGGCTGCCGCTGTTCTTCCTAGATGACGCGGTGGCGCTGGCCGCCGGGCACCGCCCCTGCGCCTTTTGCCGCCCCGCCGCCTATGCCGCCTTCCGGGCGGCCTGGGAACGGGCGCATGGTCCCGTGACCTCGGTCGATGCCATCGACCGGGCGCTCCACGCAGCGCGGGTGACGCGGGCCCGGCAGCAGATCACTCATGCGGCTGACGTAGCCGCGCTCCCGCCGGGTGTTTCGTTGCCATGGAGGGCGTGTCCCGGTTGCTCTCGCAGGCGGGGATGTGCCGGTTCGCAGCGGGCGGGTATGTCTCCGCCGCGGCCCGGCCCAACGGGAGCGGGCGCACCTTCGATGCGCCCGGCGATGGGCGGGAGCCCCCCGTCACCGCGCTTCGCGGCGCAGCGGTGGCATGTTATGCTGTCCGCTCGGACAGCCCGGAGGCCCCCATGTATCCGCTTTCCATCCGCACCGAAGTCGCCCGCCGTCTGGTAGGGCTGCCCCATGTCGGACCCTATCCCGAAATCGGGCCGATCTTCGAACGGCTCGGCGCCGTGCTCGGGGCCGCCGGGGCGTTCCCGGCGGTGCGCGGGATGGTGATGGTCAGCTATTCCGACCCCGAGGCCACGCCCGCCGAAAAGTTGAAGAGTTTCGCCGGGGCGATCATGGATGCCGCCCAGCCGTGCCCGGATGGGCTGGAAGAGCGGGCGCTCGAGGCCGGGCGCTACGCGGTTCTGGAACTCACCGGACCTTATGCGGAACTGGGCAGGGCCTGGGGCTGGCTTTATGCCGAAGGCATCCCCGGTCAGGGCGAGGCCGCCTCGGCCGCGCCCTGTTTCGAGGTCTATCTCAACAACCCGACGGACACCGCGCCCGCCGCCTTGCGCACCGATCTCTACGCGCCGCTGGCCTGAACCCGAAGCACAAGGGGTATGGTATGGGCGATCCCGCTTGGCCCCTGGGCGGGCAAGGGGGGCGGTGCGGGGCGGTTGCAGCCGCGTCATGCAGTGGTTCAGGGGCCTCAGGACAGGCCCGAACACAATGGCTCAGCGAAACGCGGTCACCACCAGCCGCAGCGCCGTTTCCGGCACATCGGAGAGCGGGGGCAAGCCGCCTTCGGGCGCAGTCATCCAGGCAAAGCCCAGCAGCCCGACAACGGCCAGCGTCAGCGCACCACCCATCCATGGGCGGCGGCCATCGGCCCAGGCGCTGATCCCGGCCAGCAGCGCCAGCGGCACAAGCGCCAGACCCAGCACGTAAGCCGCCTCCGCCGTCATTGGCCGGTTGCTCCCTCTGTTCCCCCCGGACCGGAAGCGCCGCGCACTTCTCCCTATTCCGGGTCGCTCAGCCGGATCAGGTGTTCGGCGCAGGGCGCCACGCGCAGGATGTTCGTGGTCCCCGGAATGTTGAACGGCACCCCGGCGGTAACCACGATCTGATCCGCCTCGGTGGCGAATTCGTAGCGGCGCGTGGCGCGCACGGCGCTGATGACCGCTTCCTTGAACCGTTCGATCTCGGACGTCATCACGCAATGGATACCCCAGGTCAGCGTGAGCCGCCGCGCGGTTTCGACAATCGTGGTCAGCGCGAGGATCGGCACATGCGGGCGTTCGCGCGCCACCAGCGACGCAGTCGTCCCCGACGAGGTGAAACAGCAGATGGCAACGATATCCGTGGTCTCGGCGATCTCGCGCGCGGCGGCGACGATCCCGTCGGCCACGGTCTGATGCGCCACCTTGCGCGAGGCATCGATCACCTCCTGATAGGTGGGATCGCCTTCTACTTCGACGGCGACGGCGTTCATGGTCTCCACCGCCTCGATCGGGTAGTTCCCGGCCGCCGATTCCGCCGACAGCATCACCGCGTCGGCGCCCTCGTAGATCGCGGTGGCCACGTCCGACACTTCGGCCCGCGTGGGCATGGGCGAGGTGATCATGGATTCCAGCATCTGCGTCGCCACGATCACCGGTTTGGCGGCGGCGCGGCACTTGCGGACCAGTTGCTTCTGGATCGGGGGCACGTTCTGGATCGGCAGTTCCACGCCCAGATCGCCGCGCGCCACCATGATCCCGTCCGAAGCGGCCAGGATTTCATCAAAGGCCGTGACCCCGGCGGGTTTCTCGATCTTGCACATGATCGCCGCGCGCCCGTTGACCAGTTCGCGCGCCTCATACACATCGCCCGCGCGCTGGACAAAGGACAGCGCCAGCCAGTCGACGCCCAGATCGCAGACGAATTCCAGATCGGTGCGGTCCTTGTCCGACAGGGCCGCCAGCGGCAGCACCACGTCCGGCACATTCACGCCCTTGTTGTCGGAGATGGTGCCGCCCACCTCGACCACGCAATCGGCGCTCTCGGCATCGCAGCTCTGCACCCGAAGCCGGATCTTGCCGTCGTTGACCAGCAGCCGCGCGCCCGGTTCCAGTGCGGCAAAGATCTCGGGGTGCGGCAGGCAGACCCGGTGGCTGTGTCCCGGCGCCGGGTTCAGGTCCAGGCGAAACTCCTCGCCCTCCTCGATCTCTACCGCCCCGGCGGCAAACCGGCCCACCCGCAGTTTCGGCCCCTGAAGGTCGGCAAGGATTGCAATGGGGCGCCCCAGGTCAGCCTCGACCTTGCGGATGATCGCATGGCGCGCGCGAATGTCATCGTGGCTGCCGTGGCTGAGGTTCAGGCGAAACACATCGGCGCCGGCTTCGAACAGGGCGCGGATGGTCTTTTCGTCGCTCGACGCCGGTCCCAGCGTGGCCACGATCTTGACGTTGCGTTGACGGCGCATGTCGGTCCTTTCTGAATCTGGGGCCGGCAAGACGCACGGCGGCGCACGGTCCCCTGTGCGGCATGCTGGCGGTTCCGCTATACAAAGACATGACACCGCCGCGACACCCTGTTAGCGCCACCAGATATACGAACGCCCGCAGATCGCAACCCTTTCTCCCTTGACCGCGGCCATGCGGGTCAACACCTTGCCAGTGAGACACGGAGGCAAGTGACATGAATGAACAGACCCGCATCGAACTGGAAGCCGCCGCGTTCCGCACGCTTCTGGAACACCTGGACAAGCGCCGCGATGTGCAGAACATCGACATGATGAACCTGACCGGGTTCTGCCGAAACTGCCTGTCGCGCTGGTATCAGGAAGCCGCCAACGCGCGCGGGATCGACATGGACAAGGAAGAGGCGCGCGAAATCGTCTACGGCATGCCCTATGATCAGTGGAAGGCCGAGAACCAGACCGAGGCCAGCCCCGAACAGCAGAAAGCGTTCGACAAATCCTTTGCCGAGAACGTGGGCGGCCCGGCGCCGGGGTCTTCGGGTGGCGGTGCCTGAGGACAGGGCGGGATGAAACCCGCCGAGCAATTGGCGCAATTCGTGCAGCAGGGGCTGCAGGCGGGCCATTCCCCGGAGCGCTTGCGCGCGGCCTTGCTTGAGGCCGGATGGTCTGACGCCGAGGTTGACGGCGCACTGGCAGGCTGGGCGGATGCGGGGCTGGGGGTGCCGGTGCCGCGTCCGCGCGCCTCGGTCTCGGCGCGCGATGCGGCGGTCTACGGGCTGTTGTTCGTGGCGCTGCTGTCGGTGACCTGGAACCTTGTCAGCCTTGGCTTTCGTCTGATCGAGATCTGGGTGCCGGACCCGCTGCAGCGCGGCGGGCGTGATGCGTGGACAAGCAGTTCCGTGCGCTGGTCCATGGCGGCGCTGATCGTCCTGGGCCCGCTGTTCGTGGCGCTGCATGTCTTTGCCGAACGCGCGACCTCGCACCGGGGGATGCGGCGGTCCCCCATGCGCAGGCGCGTGGGCGCGCTGGGACTGTTTCTGGCCGCGCTGGTCCTGCTGGGCGATGCGGTCGGCGTGGTCTATGCCGCGCTCAGCGGCGACATGACCGCGCAATTCATCGCCAAGGCCGCGCTGGTCGCCGTGGTGGCGGGGCTGGTCATGCTGTATTTCCGCCGGTTTCTGGAAGAAAGCGCGTGACCCGGATCGCCCTTGCCCTGGCGGCGGTCTGCGTGCTGGCGGTGGTGGCCGGGCTCTGGGCCGTCGGCGGGCCGGGGCAGGCCCGGTCCGAACGGCGCGACGCGCAGCGGATGCAGGACCTGATCGCGCTTGCCCAATACGCCACCTGCATGGTGGAGCAGGCGCAGGGCGGCCAGGGCGGCGACGCCGCGTGCCGCGCGCCTGACCGCACGACCGATCCGCTGACCGGCACGCCCTATGTGGTGGAGGAAACCGCCGATGGCGCCATCCGCGTCTGCGCCGAATTCGAGACCGAAAACCCCCGCGCGCGGGTCCCGCGCCCGCTCGATTTCACGGCCGAGACCGGGTGCCTGACCCGCCGCCCCAACCTGCCGCGCCCGCAACGGGTCCCGGTGCGGCTGTAGCGCTACCTGCGCGTGCCCGCACGCCTTGGCGCGCCGGTGTGGCGCGCGCGTGCAGCGAGCGGGGGGCACCTTATCAGAGCGCCGCCTTGCGGCTTTCCTCGATGTAGATTTCGCGCAACCGCGTCGCCAGTGGCCCCGGCGTGCCATCGCCCAGGCTCACCCCGTCGATCGCCACCACCGGCATCACGAAGGTGCTGGCCGAGGTGACAAACGCCTCATCCGCCGCCTTGGCCTCATCGACGGTGAAGCTGCGCTCCTCCACTGGCATCTGCGCTTCTTCGGCGAACCGCAGCACGGCGGCGCGGGTGATCCCGTGCAGGATGTCGTTGGACAGCCCCCGCGTGACGATCCGCCCGCCCAGGATGATATAGGCGTTGTTCGAGGTCCCTTCGGTCACCTCGCCATCCTGCACCATCCAGGCGTCTTCCGCGCCTGCCTTGACCGCCATCATCTTGCCCATGGACGGATACAGCAGTTGCACCGACTTGATGTCCCGCCGCCCCCAGCGGATATCGTCGATGGTGATGACCTTGATCCCCTTCCTCGCCTTCGGGTTGTCCACAAGCGCCGGGTTGGACTGGGTGAACAGCACCACCGTGGGCGGCGTGGTCTCGGGGTCCGGGAACAGGAAATCGCGGTCCCCGGGCGCCCCGCGCGTGACCTGCAGATAGACCATGCCCAGATCCAGCCCGTTGCGCGCCACCAGTTCGCGATGCACCTCCAGCCATTGGTCGCGATCCATCGGGTTGGCGATGTCCAACTCGCCCAGCGACCGCTCCAGCCGCCTGATATGGCCGTCGAAATCGATCAGCTTGCCGTCGATGACCGTGGTCACCTCATAGACCCCGTCGGCCATCAGGAACCCGCGATCAAAGATCGACACCTGCGCCGCATCCTCGGGCAGGTAGTCGCCGTTGACATAGACTGTGCGCATCATCGCATCCGTTTCCCGCTTTTCTCCGCCTCGGCAACATCGCTCTTGCGCGGCCGCCCGCCCTTGCGCCCGTTCAGCCGCGCGGCACTTGCCTTGGCTTCACTCCGCGCCGATCCGGCCCGCGACGCGCGCTGCCGGTCCAGCCAGGCCCTTGTTCCGAACACTTCCGCCAGCAATCCGGGGACGCTCAGATCGAGGTCCAGCCGGGGCCAGTGCAGCCCGTAGCCGATCCCCGAAACCTCAACCTCGGCGCAGGCCTGCGCCTCGGCGTCGGCAAGGCCCTGAATCTCGGTTACGGGGATTTCGACTGCAGCGCCATTCGCAAGCTCGATGCGCAGGGATCGGCTCCGAGCATCGAACGCCGCGGCAACGGCAAGCTCGCCGCGTGCCAGCACGTCCCGACCTCGCCGGTCCGCTGCCTCGATCATGAGGTTCAGATCATCCCCCATGGATTTCCCTCCATTTCGTCAACAGCCTACGCTTTTCCGCCTGCACTTCCATCAAGACCTTCCGAAGGTCGCCGCGCGTGAACCCTGCATGCCAGACAAGCGACAGCCCTTCATCCCCTGACAACTGATTTTTGCTTCGCACCCCTTGCCCACAACATGCATATGGGCGGGTTCATGATCGTTGGTGTAGATCACGAAGCGATACCCGAACGCGCGATGCACCGTCACCATCAGATAAGCCAACTCTGATGGGTTTTCAATGGTGTCATCCCCAGAGTTGCGCTGCCGGTGGATGTACCCCGGCGGTGTCATAGTGCAAGGCATGCGCGCGATCCTCTGCCAGCAGGAGCGGCCCGTCCAGGTCCACCACCTCGGCGCCTTGCGCCACCAGAACCGCCGGCGCCATGGCCAGCGACGTGCCGACCATGCAGCCGACCATGACCCGATATCCCGCCGCCCGCGCCGCGTCGCGCAGGGCCAGCGCCTCGGTCAACCCGCCGGTCTTGTCCAGCTTGATGTTCACCATGTCGTACTTGCCCGCCAGAGCGGGCAGGCTCGCGCGGTCATGGCAGCTTTCATCGGCGCAGACCGGCAGGGGCCGGTCGATCTCCCCCAGCATCCCGTCCGCGCCCGCGGGCAGCGGCTGCTCCACCATCGCCACGCCCAGCCGCAGCAGATGCGGGGCCAGGTCGGCATAGACCTCGGCGCTCCAGCCCTCGTTCGCGTCGATGATGATGCGCGTGTCGGGCGCGCCGCGCCGGACCGCCTCCAGCCGCGGCATGTCCTCGGGCGTGCCCAGCTTGATCTTCAACAGCGGCCGGTGCGCATGACGCCGCGCCGCCGCCTCCATCTTCTCGGGCGTGTCCAGCGACAGGGTGAAGGCTGTCACCTCCGGCCCCGGCGCCGCCAGCCCGGCCAGGTTCCAGACCCGCCGCCCGGCGCGCTTCGCCTCCCAGTCCCAGAGCGCGCAATCCACCGCATTGCGCGCCGCCCCGGCAGGCAGCGCCGCCTGCACCTCGGCGCGCGAAATCCCCTCCGGCAACCCCTCGATCTGCGCCCGGACCGATGCCATCGTCTCGCCATAGCGCGCATAAGGCACGCATTCACCTCGGCCCCGCACGCCATCACGCCCGACCGTCACCGTCAGCACATCGGCATGGGTGCGCGAGCCGCGCGCGATGGTGAACACCTCGGCCAGCGCAAAGCGCTCCTCCTCAACCCGCAACACGCCCCGCTCCTTCATCTTGCCCGAAATACCCTGGGGTGAATTGGGCCGAAGGCCCAAGAGGGGCAACGCCCCTCAACCACGCCTCAGACCGTGTCCAGCGCGTCCACCAGCCGCCCGGCCCCGTGGCGATAGGGGTCCACCGTCGGCAGTCCCATCCGCGCCTCGACCTCGGCGCAATAGGCTCGCGCCTCCTCCTCCCCCAGTGCCGCCGTGTTCACCGACACGCCCACCACCGCACACGCCGGGTTCGCAACCCGTGCCAGATGCAGCGACGTGTCGCGCAGGTCCTCCAGCGACGGCAGACCATAGTCCGGCAACCCGCGCATATGCGTCCGCGTGGGCTCATGGCACAGGATCAGCGCATCGGGCTGACCACCATGGATCAGCGCCAGCGTGACCCCGGAATAGGAGACATGGAACAGCGACCCCTGACCTTCGATCAGGTCCCAGTGGTCCGCGTCATTGTCGGGCGTCAGCCATTCGATGGACCCGGCCATGAAATCGGCAATCACCGCGTCCAGCGGCACGCCGTCGCCGGTGATCAGGATGCCGGTCTGCCCGGTGGCCCGAAAGCTTGCCTTCATGCCGCGCGCCACCATCTCGCGCTCCATGCAGAGCGCGGTGTACATCTTGCCGATGGAGCAATCGGTGCCCACCGCCAGACAGCGCTTGCCGCGCCGCTTCTCGCCATTGGCGATCGGGTATTTCACCGACGGCACCCGCACGTCATGCAGCGTTCGCCCCGTCGCTTCGGCCACCGCCTTCAGGTCGGGCTCGTCGCGCAGCAGGTTGTGCAGGCCGGAGGCCAGGTCGAACCCTTCCTCCAGCGCCGTCACCAGCACCTTCTTCCACGCCGCCGAGATCACGCCGCCCCGGTTGGCCACGCCGATCACCAGCGTCCTGGCGCCCGCCGCCTTTGCCTCGGCCAGCGTCATGTCCTGCAGACCCATGTCGGCGCGGCAGCCTGCCATGCGGAACTGGCCGATGGCGAAATCGGGGCGCCAGTCCTTGATGCCTTGCGCGACTTTCGCCGCCAGCGGGTCGGGCGCATCGCCGAGGAACAGCAGATAGGGCGTCTGGATCATCGTCGCCTCCGGTTCGGAACAAGTTGACGCAAGACTACGCATTTCCGACACACGTTTCGCAGAAATCCCGGGCGGTTTCGATAGTCTCTGCGCAGAACACATCGCAGCGGGCGGATTCTGCCGCAGAATCGTGCAGGCGCTGCGTTTGCCGCATTGCGGCACGAAAACCGCGCAGGTGCAGAATTCGCCTTGCGCCCGCCTGCGCAACAATCTATCCGGTCCGCAACGCCAGACGCAACATCATGACCCTGACAAATACACGAGGTGCCGCATGAGCTTCCGCCTGCAACCCCCCCCGCCCGCGCGCCCGAATCGCTGCCAGATCTTCGGCCCCGGCTCGCGCCCGGCGCTGTTCGAGAAGATGGCGGCAAGTGCTGCGGATGTGATCAACCTTGATCTGGAGGACGCGGTCGCCCCCGATGACAAGGACGCCGCCCGCGCCAACATCATCGCCGCCACGCACGAGGTCGACTGGGGCACCAAGGTGCTGAGCGTGCGTATCAACGGGCTGGACACGCCCTGGTGGTATCGCGATGTGGTCGACCTGCTGGAACAGGCCGGGCCGCGGCTGGACCAGATCATGATCCCCAAGGTTGGCTGCGCGGCGGACATCTACGCCGTGGACGCGCTGGTCACGGCGATCGAGGCCGCAAAGGGCCGCGAGAAGCGCATAAATTTCGAGGTTATCATCGAGTCCGCCGCCGGGATCGCCCATGTTACCGAAATCGCCGCCGCCTCGCCCCGGCTGGTGGCCATGTCGCTGGGCGCGGCGGATTTCGCCGCCTCGATGGGGATGGCGACCACCGGTATCGGCGGGACGCAGGAAAACTACTACATGCTGCATGAGGGCGCGCGGCACTGGTCCGATCCGTGGCACTGGGCGCAGGCGGCCATCGTGGCGGCGTGCCGGACCCATGGCGTGCTCCCCGTGGACGGACCCTTCGGCGACTTTTCCGACGACGAAGGCTTTCGCGCGCAGGCCCGGCGCTCGGCCACGCTGGGGATGGTGGGCAAGTGGGCGATCCATCCGAAACAGGTGGCGCTGGCGAACGAGGTGTTCACCCCGTCCGAGGCGGCGGTGACCGAGGCGCGCGAGATCCTGGAGGCGATGGAGGCCGCCAAGGCCCGCGGCGAAGGCGCCGCGGTCTACAAGGGGCGGCTGGTGGATATCGCCTCGATCAAGCAGGCCGAGGTGATCGTCCGCCAGGCCGAGATGATCGCGGGCTGAACGCCCGCGCGGCTCCGCGAAAAGGGCGCCACTGCTCTGGGGGCGTTCAGCCCGCGGGCCGCGGTGCGACCGGGGTGCCATCCTGAACGCGGTCGCCGGGGAAGGCCACCACCTGCGCCCCGGCGGTGATCCCGCCCAGCACCTGCGCGCGTTCCCCGTGGCGCTGGCCGATCTCGACCGGGGTCAGGCGTGCCAAGTCTTCCTCGACCCGGAACACCGCCCAGCCGCCATCATGGCGAAAGAGTGCGCTCAACGGCACCTGCAGCACGTCGTCGCCTTCCCAGACGACTACGCGGACGAAGACGCGGAAGCGTTCGCCCAGACCTGCGCGGCTGTCCGCGGCGCCGTCGAAATCCAGGATCACACGCACGCGCTGTTCCTCGATCCCCAGTGCCGAAACGCGGGTAAAGGCCGCCGGATCCACCCGGCGCACCGTCGCCTCCAGCACGCCCTCGCCGCCCCAGCGGTCCACCAGTGCGCGCGCGCCGGGACGCACCCGCACCGCGTCGGTGGACAGAAGGTCCAGCTCGATCTCCAGCGCGTCCAGATCGCCGATGGTCAACAAGGGCGCCCCGGCCTGCACCAGGCGTGCGGACATGTTGTCCACGTCCAGCACCGTGCCGCTGGTGGGCGCGGTGATCTCCACGCAACACTCGCCGGGCGCGCGTTCGGGGTCGGCCATCTCCGGGTCGACCAGTTGCGCCTGCGCGCGGGCCAGCGTGGCGCGTTGGAGGTCGCGCTGGGATTGCGCGGCCTCCAGTGCGCTGCGGGCGGTGCGGGCGGCGGCCTCGGCGTCCTCCAGAGTGCGGCGCGGGATCACGCCACGTTCGGCCAGTTCGCGGTTCCGCGCGAGGGTCGATTCGGCGTGTTCCAGATCCGCCTGCGCACGCTCCAGGTTGAATTCTGCCACGCGCAGCGCGGCCTCGGCCTCGGTCACCGCGGCTTCGGCCTGCAGCCGCGACCGGGCATCCAGCAGCGCGGGCGTGGCCGGGCGGATCACCGCCACCACGGTTTCGCCCCTGAGCACCGTGTCGCCCACGCTGACTGGCGAGCGGGTGGTGGTCCCGGTCGATGGCGCGGTGACCAGATAGGGGTCGCGCACGCGCGTCACGCCCTCGGCGGCGACCGTCACCTTCATGGGTCCGCGCGTGACCTCGGCCATGTCCACCGACACCGGGTCGGGGGTAAAGGCCCACCACAGCCCGCCCGCAAGCGCAATCACCGCCACCCCGCCCGCCAGCTTGCTCCAGATGCGCATCGCTTCCTCCTATTCCCGTGCCTTCAGCGCCATGGCCAGGTCCATCCGGTCCAGCCGCCGCCGCACCAGCAGCACCGAGCCCAGCGCGGCCAGAAACACCGCGACCGAGGCCATGGCATAGGTCCGGCGCGAAATCGCGAAAGGTATGTAAACCGTGTCGGTGGACAGTGCTTCGGTCATCCCCTCGGCGAACCAGGTGCCCAGCACCCAGCCCAGCGGGATCGCTACCACGGTCAGAAGCATCATCTCGCCCACCAGCACATAGCCGACCTGCGCGCGTGAAAAGCCAAGCACCCGGAGGCTTGCCAGTTCATACGAGCGTTCGGATAGCTGGATGCGGGCGGCGTTGTAGATCACACCGATGGCGATCAGCACGCCGATGATGGTGTAGATCACGATCATGGTCAGCAGGTTCTCGGACACGGTCTCGTCGAACTGGCGGCGCACCTCGGCCCAGTCCGAAAGCCCCGCCAGCGCCGGGGTGCGCTTGACCTCTTCGTAAAGCGTGTCCATCGCCGCCGGGTCGGCCAGCAGGTGGATGTGGGTGACGCGCGGGGCCATGCGCATGGCCTCGAACAGGGCGGGGGCGGCGATATGCGCTTCCTGGCCCAGCCCCTGCGCGATCACGGCCATCAGCGGCAACTCCAGCACCTCGCGCGGGGGTGCCATCAGTTCGACCGCCAGCATGTCGCCCGGGCGCGCACCCAGATCGCGGGCCAGCATTTCCGGCAGAACCACGCCCTGCGGCGGCAGCGTCACCGGCAGGCCACCGTCATCCACCAGCCGCTGCAGCGTGGCCCCCGGAAAATGCCCCTGCAGCGCGCTCAGCCGCTCGCGCGGGCCGTGGATCAGCCGCACGGGCACGCCGTAGCCGCCCTCGGCCTGCAACACGCCGGGCAGGGTCAGCGCATCGGAGACGGCGATTTCCGGCGCCGATTGCGCCAGCGTCAGGGTCATGTGCTGGCGGTTGGACTGGGTGAAGACGCTGTCGGTCAGCACCTCGAGCGAATCGAACAGGAAATACGAGGACACCAGCACCCCTACCGACGCCGAGACCCCGAAGAGCGTGATCGCCGCCCGCCCCGGCCAGCGCAGGATCGAGCGCAGGATCATCATGGTGGTCTGGCGGAACTGCAGCCAGGCCATTGCCCGGTCGGCGGCGCCGCGGCTGAAGCGGGGCGGCGCGGGGGGCGACATCGCCTCGGCCGGGTTCAGCCGGACCGAGGCCCAGACCGCCCGCGCGCCCCCCAGCACCGCCGTGGCCAGCCCAAGCACAGCGGCCAGCGCCATGGGGCCCGCGCCGCTGTCGCGGACAAGGTAGGGAAAGCCGAAGAATTCCTGATAGATGAACAGCATCCCGTCGGTCAGCCACCAGCCGATGATGCCGCCCAGGACCACGCCAACGACCCCGATCATCCCGGCGAGCTTGAGGTAATGCGCCGCGATCTCGGCGGTGGTGTAGCCCACGGCCTTCATCAGGCCGATCTGCGTGCGCTCCAGCGCGATCAGCCGCGTCAGCACCATGTTCACCAGGAACGCCGAGACCAGCATGAAGATCGGCGGCAGATAGGTCGCCAGCGCCGCAAGCTGCTGCAATTCGCCCGAGATGAAATTGTGCGACATCTGGCGGGCACGGTCATGGGCGCCGGTGCCGCCATAGGGCGCCAGCATACGGTCCAGCGCCGCCTTGACCGCGCGCGGGTCGGCATCGCGGGTCAGGGTCAGGGTGATGTCATTGACCGCGCCGTCCATGTTCTGCGCGCTGGCGGCGGCGCGTTCGGTCATCCAGACGACGCCGGTGCGGCGCTCGTCGGGGATCATCTCGCCGGGGCTGACGGTATAGATGAATTCGGGCGAAAGCGCCCAGCCGGCCACGGTGAGCGCGCGCAACTGCCCGCCGATGATCCCGTCGAAG